>MDTD01080226.1_pt1 | contig 42298 bp, 41 predicted proteins | sample 811221 | NCBI WGS metagenome assembly MDTD01 (sample SAMN05326646, study PRJNA326480) | marine metagenome | isolation source: seawater | place: Pacific Ocean: South West | collected 2011
CGACAGCTGCTGGCGGGTCTGCAGGGCCAGAAGGTTGGCGCCTTCCTCGTTGGTGTCGGCCAGAACCAGGTTGTCCGCACCCGTCTGCAGGGTGTTGATCAGGTCCTTGGTGAAGTCCTTGCGGATGCTCACCGTGTTCAGGTTCGAACCGAAGGTCGAGGCCGTCTCGCGCAGGGTCGACAGGGCGTTGGACAGGCTGTCGAGCGTTGCGTTGGCTTCCGCGTCGCTGAGGCTCGAAACGCTGGTCAGGCTCAGACCGGAAGAGGTCAGGTCCTTGCCGCTGATCGTCAGCTCCGACTTGTTGCTGGCATCGCGCTTCTCGTTGAAGGCGACGGTCAGCTTGGAGGACGAAGAGTTGATCAGGTTCGTGCCGTTGTAGCTGGAGTCAGCGGCGAGCTTGTCGATCTGGCCCAGGATTTCGTTGAACTGCGACACCAGCTTCTGACGCGAAGAGGAGTTTGCAGCCGGGTTGGCCTGGGTGGTGATCGACAGGGTGTCGGCCGCACCGGCGGTCGCACCGTCGGTGAAGGTCACCGCGGTTTCACCGGCGTCCACATAGTCACCGTCCGCCGGATCCGACAGATCGACGTTGGAGTTGGAGCCGAAGCCGAGCGTGGCAGCAAGCGAGGTTGCCTGAGTGGTCGCCGTGGAGGCGTCGCCGCCCGTGTCGGTGATCGTCAGGTTGACCGTGTCGCTGTCGCCGCCGGAGATCTTCAGCTTGCCGGCGTCGGTGACCTCGGCCGTGGCAACGCCGGAAGCGTTGATCACGTCAACGGCGTCCTGCACGGTCGCGACCGGGCCGGTGCCGTCCACCTTCTGGGTGGTGCCAACGGTGATCGTGATGTCGGACACCGCTCCGGTCGCCGTGTCGGTCGCCTGCAGGGCAATCGTGTCGCCGGCGCCAAAGCCGAGGTTCGACAGGGTCTGGCGCTTGGCCTGGTCCTGGATCGATTCACCAGCCTGCGGCGTAAGGCCGTTGGTGGAGATCGACGAGGAGCTCTCGACGACGGTACCCGCGCCTGCGCCACCGTCCTGGAGCGCCTGACGAGCCGTCGACTGGGCACTTTCCACCAGCTTGGTGATCGCCTTGATACCGTTGTCGGCAGCTTCCAGCGTCTTGGTGGCGTTGGAGATGCCGTCCAGCAGGCTCGAAAGCTCGCCGGCACGCGAGTTCAGGTTCTTGGAGGTAAAGAAGTTCGTCGGGTTGTCGAGAGCCGAGGTGACCTTCTTGCCGGTGGCAAGACGGTTCTGGGTCTGCGACATCATGTCAGCGGTCTGCTGAAGGGAAAGCAGGTTCTGGCGAACGCCAGCGGAGAGAGTAACACTCATGGTCGTACCTTTCTGGTGCGGATCGTCACAACGCATTCTCGTTGCCCGCTCACGCTAGGTCCGATTTCCGAAACAACTCGTAAAAACAAAGGGTTAACAGGAGTTAGGGTTAACGGCTCGTTACTTGTGAGCCGACCGGGGCGCGACAATCGCGTGTGTCGTGCCACATGCTTGAAAGGCCTCGCCGAATCAGCCCGCATTCGCGATAATGCAGGGCCGTTGTCCATCCGGTCCGGGACGGGAGGGACGGGGCGAGCGCGAAATGCGATGGCGGGGCGCGTTTAAGAACTGTCCCGCGCGGGCAGCTTTCGGGGAACGAATGCGGTCAATGCCCCATATACGTTGGAAACACGCCAGATGAGCCTCTTCTCCTTTGACCGCTGCGCGGTCGTCGCCGAAATCGGCATCAACCACAATGGCAGCCTCGATCTGGCCCTGGAGATGATCCGCGCCGCCCATCGGGTCGGCTGCGACGCGGTCAAGTTTCAAAAGCGCACCGTGGACGTCGTCTACAGCGAGGAAGAGCTCGCCCGGCCGCGCAAGTCGCCGCTCGGCGAGACCAATGGCGATCTGAAGCGCGGCCTCGAGTTCGGACGCAAGGAATACCGGCGCATCGCCGACTTCTGCGCAGAGCTCGGCATCGTCTGGTATGCGTCTCCGTGGGATGAGGAGGCGCTCGATTTTCTGGTCGACCTCAAGGTTCCCTATCTCAAGATCGCCTCTGCCTCCGTCACGGACCGCGGCCTGATCGAAGGCGCGGCGCGCTCCGGCATTCCGCTTCTGGTCTCGACCGGCATGTGCGATCTCAAGATGGTTCGCAGCGCGGTGGAGACCATCGAGGCGGCCGGCGGCGAGATCGCCTGTCTGTATCATTGCACGTCGACCTATCCGGCGCTGCCGGAGGAGATCAATCTCGCCGGCATCTCCACCCTGCGAGAGCGCTTTCCCCATCTCAAGATCGGCTATTCCGGCCATGAGGAGGGCATCCTGCCGAGCATCCTGTCGATTGCCTATGGCGCGGCATCGGTGGAGCGGCATTTCACGCTCGACCGGGCGATGTGGGGCTCCGACCAGTCCTCCTCCATCGACGTGCCGCAGATGACCGAAATGATCGCCGGCATCCGTCTTGCCGAAAAGGCGCGCGGCGACGGTCAGATCCGCATCTACGAGCGCGAGCGGCCGATCATGGACAAGCTGCGCCGCAAGGACACCCTCGGCGTTGAGTGAATTTGCTCAGGCCCCGGCACGGCGCCCGCTGAGCGCGCTGCATCTGGCGTCCTTCGTCGGAAACATCGGCGACAACGCCATGCATGACGGCGAATACCGGACGCGCGCCGCTGACCTGCCGTTTCCGCTCGATCATCGCACCTGCGAGGTGCGGGACTTCATTCACTGGCGCGAACGGGCGTTCGATGCGGATTTCGCCGCCGAGGTGGCTCGGGCGGATGTGCTGATCGTCGGCGGGTTCAGCCTGTTCCAGCTCTGGCGCGATACCACCGTTTCGGGGACTTATCTCGACGCGGCGGCGGAATTCTTCGCGACGCTGCCCCGTCCTGTGTGGTTTCACGGGCTCGGCTGCGATGCGACGCGCGGTATCAACCCGCAGGCGGTGGCGCGCACGCGGGCGTTTCTCGATGTGCTTCTTCCCCTCGACAGATGCCGCTTTTCGCTGCGAAACGACGGCTCGGTCGACCTGATTGGCGCGCATCTCGGCGCGGATTACGCAGAAGCGATGACCATCGTTCCCGACGGCGGGCTTTTCGCCGATCCGGTCAGCCACCCGCACCCGGGGCTTTCGCCGGATGCGCGCTTCGTTGCCGTCAATCTTGCCGGCGACATGCCGGACAAGCGCTACCGCAGCGATGAGGGGGCGGATCTTTCCGGGACATTCGCGCGGCAGGTCGCCGATGGGCTCGGCGCGCTGATGCGGGCGGATCCCGAGCTGCACTGTGTGTTCGTGCCGCATATCCAGAGTGACTTCCAGCCGATCTCCGGCGTTCTCGAGGCCTTCGACGACCGGCTTCGGCGCACACGGGTTCTGGTTGCGGGCCTCGCCCAGGGCGCGACCGGCTGGTCCGCCTCCTTCGATCTCTACCGGCGCGCCTCGGCGGTGATTTCCATGCGTTATCACGCCTCGCTGGCGTCGATCGGCTTCGGCACGCCGGTTCGCGGCATCTCCACCCATCACAAGGTCGAGGGGCAATTCGATGCCTATGGCTTGTCCGGGCGCTGCCATCCGTTCTCCGCAGAGGCCGATCTCGATCCGTTGTTTGCCGGGCTGGCCGAGGACCTTGCCGACGCCGGGCCGGTCCGCGCGCAGTTCGCGCAAGTGAAGGCGAAGGAGAGGGCGGTTTTGTCGGGCTATCACGGAAAAATCGCGCGGTGGCTTGCGGATCATTCGGAGGCGGGCGCGTGAGTTCCATCATCGACCGCTGCCTCGCGCTTTACGGGTCGAGCGACTATTTCGTGCCCTATCCGGCGCGTGCGGTCGAACCCGAGTACTGGGAAGAAAAGCGCGATCCCGACGGCAATCTTCGCGATCTCGCCGCCGAAAGAGACCAGCGCAAGGCGGATCTTGCCTATATCGCGGCTGCGGTGAATGCGCGTCCCCCTGGGCGGGTGGTCGATGTCGGCTGCGGCCTGGGGGAGTTGCTGGAACAGATTTCTCCGGATCACGAGCGGATCGGCGTCGATCCGTCGGAACGCGCCGTGCGGGTCGCGGAGGAGCGCAGCGGCGCACGCACCCTGCGCGGCGAACTGACCGCCTCTCTCTTCCCGGCCGGTTCCTGCGACACGATTGTCGCGCATCATGTCATCGAGCATATCGAGGACCCGGTCGATTTCGTCAAAACCGTGTGGCATCTGCTGGCGCCGGGCGGGCTCTTCGTCGTCGGTACCCCGAATTTCGCAAGCCCGGCGGCCCGTCTCTTCGGTGAGCGCTTCCGCTTGCTGCACGATCCGACGCATGTCAGCCTTTTCACTGACGACTCGCTCCTGCGACTGCTGCGCGATACCGGGTTTCGCGCAGCGGCGGTGGAGTATCCGTTCTTCGGAACACGTTTTGCCACCGACGAGGCCTGGGCACGCATGCTCACTCCCGACGACGGCATGTCACCGGCATTCTGGGGGTCCTTCGTGACGGTATTTGCGGAAAAAACGATATGATCTGCGATGCCATCGTGCTGGCGCGCGGCGGGTCCAAGGGGATCCCGCGCAAGAACATCGTCCCCGTCTATGGCAAGCCGCTGATCGCCTGGACGATCGAGGCCGCGCTCGCCTCCGGTTTCATTCGCGATGTGGTGGTCTCCACCGACAGCGAGGAAATCGCGGACACGGCCCGGAGCTTTGGCGCGCGGGTGCCGGTGCTGCGCCCCGACGATCTGGCGACCGACGTATCGCCGGCGGAGGGTGCATTGCGCCATGCGCTTGCCGAGATCTGCAGGCCGGAAACACCGGACGCTGTGCTGTTTCCGCAGGTGACGTCGCCGGTCCGCCGTCGCGATACGCTGGCCGACGCCTTCCGTCATTTCGTGGAGGGGGACTATGATTCCCTGTTTTCGGCGCGCCTGATCCGCAACTACATCTGGCGCAACCTGCCCGAGCCGCAGCCGCTCTACGATCCGCACAACCGCTTGATGCGCCAGCAGATCCCGCCCGAGGACCGCTATTATCGCGAGACCGGCAATTTCTACCTCTTCCGTACCCAGAGCTTTCTGGAGACGGGTTGCCGGCTGACGGGGCGGATCGGGTTTTTCGAGACCACCGACGAGGAGGTGGTCGAGATCGACGAGCCGGACGACATTGCGGTCGCCGAACTCATGCTGGAGCGGCTTGCCCGAAATCTCGATATCCATCCGATCCAGATGTGACCGGCCGCGCGCCTCGGAACGGCCTCAGGTCCGCTCCCTGCACCAGGCCTCGAGATCCGACACCAGGCGCGGGACGATGTCCTTCGCCGGACGTTGCGGGTCGAGACGCAGATAGCGCGTGGCGGGCGCCCAGGGCGGGGGGTCGGCGCCGAGCAGCACCGTTCCGGTCACCGGGCCGAACCGCCAGGCAGGAACCCCGAGCGCGCCGGCCATGTCGGCGACCGAGGTATTCGCGGAAATGACGAGATCCATGCAGGCGGTGAGCGCCGCGACGGTCTCAAGGTCGTTGAAGAGGTCGAGGTCGCTCCAGCGGTGGAGGGTGATCGGGCTTTTGGCCTGTATCGCCGCGATCTCGGCGCTGCGATCGGTGTAGTCGAGCAGCACGAAGTCGACGGCCTCGTTTTCGAGAAGCGGAAGCAGGTCCTCAAGCGTCAGATAGGAGTGGCGGCGCAGGCCGGACCGGTTGCCGCTGGTCCAGCTCAGTCCGACCTTCGGACGGGTGCCGTCAAGCGGCGGACGCGCTTTCAGTGCCGCGATGCGTTGCGGGTCCGCGGTCAGATAGCCGGGGGCCGCCGGAAAGGCCGCATGGGTGGGGCGCAGATACATCGGCAAGGTGCCGAAGGCGCACTGCAGGTCGAAGTCTTCTTCGCCAACGAGCATGCCGCGCGCTTCATGCTGCCTCGGGCGAACCTCCGCTTGCGGAAAATTGCGGGCAAGCAGCGGCACGATCTTCGGGTGACATTCCACGATCAGCCGGTCGGCCTGAGCGAGGAGTTCGGCAAACATGGAGGCTGAGCGCAGCACGTCGCCGATGCCCTGGTCGTCCCAGACCATCAGCATCTGGCCGGCAAGCGGTTCGCCCTGCCATTTGGGCTTCGAGAACCTGCGGGTGATCAGGCCGGTCAGATTGGCCTCCACGCGCCGTTCGGCGAGGGGCCAGCCGCGCGTCAGGTCGCCGATGGACAGATAGGCAAAGCCGAGCGTCATCGCGGCCTCATGCCGGTCTGGATCGCGCGAATGGGCGATCTCCAGATCCGCGACCGCCTCGCCGAAGCGGCCGAGATGATAGAGCGCCTTGCCGCGCACGAGCCGGCTGTCCACGGTGTCCAGACCGAGGCCCAGAGCCGTGTCGGCCGCGTCAACCGCGGCCGCATACGCTCCGCTTCCCCAGTGGCTGTTGGCGAGACTGAGGTGATAGACCGCGTCCGTGGCGAGATTGAAGGTATCTCTTCTGGCGACCAGCAGGTCGCGGGCCTCCGGTGCCCGGTCAAGCTGGTTGAAGGCATCCGCCAGGGCAAGGATCGCGCCGCTATGCCCGGGCATGGCCTCAAGAGCGAATTCGAGGAGCTTTGCCGCCTCTTCGTGCTTGCCGGCGAGGATCAGCGTCTGGCCGAACTCGATGAGGGCCTCGCCGTTTGCGGGATTGGCGCGCACGGCGGCGTCATAGGCGGGAAGAGCCTCGGCGATCCGTCCCAGCCGGCGCAGAAGCGCCGCGCGACGATGCAGCAGGTCGGGATCCGCGGCGCCTTGCGCGTCGGCGTTTGCTGCCGCCATGGCTGCCTCCGGGTCGCCGAGCCGCTCCAGCGTGTCGAGACGGTTGATGCGATACCGCGCCTCTGCCGGCGCGAGGGCGATCGCGCGTTCAAACAATGCAAGCGCCCGTTTGGGAAAATCCTGCTCCAGAAAGCACATGCCCAGGAGGTTTACCGCTTCCGCGTTGCCGGGGTCCTTTCTGAGGATCTTCTCATAGATGGAGCGAGCGCGGGCGACGTTGCCGTCGCGCTGCAGGACAAGCGCCTTGCGCATCTGGTCGAGAAGGGCGGAAGAGGGGGCCGGCATGCGCCATCCGTTCGCTGGGCGTGGGAGGCGCGACTATAGCTGATTCGCCGACCCGGCCGCGTGCGGGGGGGCCGCAGCCAATCGAAAATGCCCTTGAAACGGTGCCCATCAGGCCGGTCGCGTGTTCGTCCGGCCACTTCGGCTGCTACAGGCTGCGATTGACGCCCAGGCCGGTCATGTCCTTGTGCGTCGTTTCCGCAAAGGCGCGGCGCAGGCGCAGCAGCGATTCATCCGGGATCTGGCGGACAACCTCGCCGGTTTCGGTGTCGATTGCCCGGAACACCAGCGAATCCGTGATCGTGTCGCGGTATTCCTCGCGCTTGATGTCTTGTGGCGCGGAAGCGGGCTGAGATGCCGGGTTTTCCGCTTCCGGCCGTGCGGCCTCGCTTTCCTGCGAAGGCTGAACCGCCTTTTCCGGAGCTACGTCGGTCGGTGCCGCCGGCGGATTGACCGCTTCCCGGCCCCGAAGGGGCGCCAATGCCGTTTGATAGGCCGGTGCCCTGGTCACTCCCGTTTCCATGCCCTCAGTCTCCTTGCAAGGCGGAGGTTGCGTGGGCACGCCTTCCGCCGCTTCGGTCAAGTCACGAGGTGCGTCAGATTAACCATGTTCTCGCGATCTCTTTCGCTGTTCGTTTCATGGTTAAATTGCGTGTGACTTACAAAAACGTAGAAGGCACCTTAGTTGAAAACTGTGAATACTCGGTTAAAGATTTCGTTAAGAACTAGCTCTTGGTTGAACTGATCCTGATTCGTTCCCGGTACGGTCCGATGTTCCCGGTCGAACTGGTAAACAGGCGGACCAAACACGGCTCTCGCGGAGGGTTCGACTGTCGCGGGAAACAAGTTGTCGAAAGCAAAATGCCGACCCGCATGGCGGGCCGGCATCGAGGCGGGATTGTCGGAATGTTTTTTTTCCGGCGTCTGGCGTCAGAGCGCGCGATTGACGGCGATGCCGTCTGCCGGGGAGGGGCCGCGGGGGGCGGAGCCGCCGGGTCCGTAGGTGGTGGGCGCACGGCGCGCTCCCGCGCCTTCGGCGACCTTGCGCATCAGCCCGTCGGCGACTTCGCGGGCAGTGGCGAGCACTGCCAGGTTGATCCGCAGCACCGGCTGGAACTCGGCATGGCGGCGCTTGAGCTCATCGACGGATGACGGGGCAAGGTTGCCGAGCGCCACCGTCTGGTCGCGCACATAGGTCATGCCGCGCATGTAGATGCTGACGAGATTGGCTTTCTCCGGCTGCAGCGCGCCGGCTTCCTCCAGCTTGCCCGCGCGCACCAGATCCGTTTCCCGCTCCACCACGGCCAGAAGGTCCGCCATGGTTGCCGACAGGCGGCGACAGGTGGCTTCTGCGGCTTCGCGGTCGACAATGGTGCCGGAGAAAAACTCGGGCGCCAGCGCGGCGATCGTCTTTGTGTCGAGGCTCATTATCCGTTCGTCTCCTGAAGAGCGAGAAGCTCGCGCTGGATGGAATCGGCGATGCCGATGCCGCCGGCGCGGGCGATGGTGTCGGAATATTGTTCGACCAGCATGCCGCTCCAGGCGTCGGACCCGGCGCCGCCGCCCCAGGTGCCGCCGTCTTCTTCCAGGCCGGCGAACATCGACTGGAACATGGTGTTGAGGAAGATCGCCTCGAATTCCTCCGCCTGCGCCCGGCTGCTCGACTGGGCAGCGGCCGGGGAGCCGAGCGCCTGGAGGCGCCCCTGTGCGGCGGTGAGGGCGGGATCGCTCGTCAGCGCGTTCATCACATCACCTCGATTTCGGCCTGGAGTGCACCGGATGCCTTCACCGCCTGAAGGATGGTGATCATGTCGCGCGGACCGATGCCGAGCGCGTTCAGCCCGTCGACAAGCTGCTGCAGCGTCACCGTCTTGGGAAGCACGGCGAGCCGGTTGTCGCTCTGGTCGTCGACCAGGATGTCTGTGCGCGGTTCGATCGCCGTCTGTCCGTTGGCGAAGGGCAGCGGCTGAACCACCTCGGGGCTTTCCGCGATGGTCACCGTCAGGTTGCCCTGGGCGATCGCCACGGTGGAGATCTTGACGTTCTGGCCCATGACGATGATGCCGGAGTTCTCGTCGATGACGATGCGCGCCGGCAGGTCCGGTTCGACGATCAGCTGCTCGATGTCGGTCAAGAGGTCGACGATGTTGCCGTTGAAATCGCGCGGCAGGTCGATGCGCACGGTGGCGGGATCGAGAGGCTCGGCGGTCGGCAGGCCGATCAGCTCGTTGACGGCCAGCGCCATGCGCCGCGCCGTGGTCAGATCGGGGTTGCGCAGCGCCAGCCGCAGCGTCGTCATCGAGGCGAGCTTGAAGTCGATCTCGCGCTCCACCAGCGCGCCATTGGCGATGCGCGCGGCGGTCGGGACGCCGCGCGTGACGGTGGCCGCGTCGCCATTTGCGGTGAAGCCGCCGATGGCCAGCGGGCCCTGGGCGATTGCATAGACCTCGCCGTCGGCGCCGAGCAGCGGCGTCACCAGCAGCGTGCCGCCCTGGAGGCTGTCGGCATCGCCGAGCGCGCTCACCGACACGTCGATGCGCGTGCCCTGGGTCGAGAAGGCCGGAAGGTTGGCCGTCACCATGACCGCAGCGACATTGTCGGTGTTGAGGTTGAAGCCGCGGGTGTTGACGCCGAGACGTTCCAGCATCGCTTCCAGGCTCTGCCGGGTGAAGGGAGCGTTGCGCAGGCTGTCGCCCGTGCCCTGGAGGCCGACGACCAGACCGTAGCCGATCAACTGGTTGTCGCGTACGCCTTCGAAGTCGGCAATGTCCTTGATGCGCGACGAGGCCTGGGCCGCAGTTGCGCCGAGAAGCAGGGCCAGCAGGGTGAAAACGCGAAGGAGGGTGGTCATCGTCATGAACCGGCTTCCGATCGGGTGAGTGGTCGCGTTCCGATATGCGAGGCTCATGCCAGTCTTGAAGGATTTCGAAAGAATTGTTCAACAGATTGATTTTCATGCGCTTTTGGAAATGCACCCTCGTATTCTTGCAAAGGGCGCATCACAAGGCGGGCAAAAATTGCCGGCCTGTTAACGCTTCGTTTACCAACTCGGAAAATTGTGTCCCCATGGACAGTGCCGATCAGACCACGGGTTTCCTCACATGAAGATCTCAGGCTATACGCCCGCCTCCGGCGTGAAGGGGCGCAGCGTGAAGAAGCGCGACGGCGAAGGCGGCGGCGGATTCAACGTCGCCTCCGGCGATCGGGCGGCCGCCTCTGCCGGCGGCGGCGCGGCTGCATCCATCTCCGGGATCGGCGCGCTGCTTGCGCTGCAGGAGGTCGACGATCCGCTGGTCGGGCGCCGCAAGGCGGTGGCTCGCGGAAACGACCTGCTGGACGGCATGGAATCGCTGAAGGCGGATCTGCTCGGCGGACGCGTTTCTGCGGAGCGGCTCGACCGGATCGTGGGAATGCTCGCCAAGCGCGCTGACAGCGGCGATCCGCAGCTTGAAGGCGTGATCGACGAGATCGAGCTGCGGGCCAAGGTGGAGCTTGCCAAACTAGGCCGGTTCGACGCCTAGGTAATTCCCGCAGGGGCAGGATCAACGCAGCGGCGTGCTGCCCGCAAATGCACGCCTCTGCGTCACTTTCTCGATCAACTAGCTGAAATATATGACAAAAAAATGATATTATTTTCCGCATGCACGGCGTTGTCGTTTCGGCTTTGGGCCGCTATATTCCGCGCGGCCTAACGGGAGCCGGAGTAGAACATGACGGTTGAGCTGGATGCCGAGTATCGTCCAAGCGAGGACGAACTCTTCATGAATGAGCGTCAGCGCGAGTATTTCCGGAACAAGCTTTTGCGGTGGAAGGAAGACCTTCTGAAGGAGAGCCGCGAGACGCTGGCAAACCTGCAGGAGGAAAGCCAGAATCACGCTGATATCGCGGATCGGGCGTCGTCGGAGACGGATCGGTCCATCGAACTCAGGGCCCGCGATCGACAGAGGAAACTGATCGCGAAGATCGATGCGGCATTGGACCGGATCGCAGACGGGTCGTACGGATATTGCATCGAAACGGGGGAACCGATCTCCCTGAAGCGCCTCGAGGCGCGTCCGATTGCAACACTTTCGCTGGAAGCGCAGGAAGCCCATGAGCGTCGCGAGAAAGTCTATCGCGACGATTGAGGTGTCCCGCAGCGGCGCCGGTCCGTCCCATTCGGGCCGGATCGCATGAGACCATACTTCAAAGGCCCGGAAATCCGGGCCTTTTTTCATTTTAGACAAGATTGACGTAGTGTTGATCCGCGGCGACCCGGTGCCGTGTAGGAATGAATTAAGAGTTCGAAAAGACAGGTCTGCTGTAATTGCTCTCGACGTCCGGCAAAGCATTGCGTGTTCTGCGTTGCCGTTGAGGGAGATTTGGGCGGTTTCAATGATCGATGTCCTTTTCGTACTGGACGACAAGACGGAAGTGCCGGCGATCGTGAACAAGGCGGCTGCCATGTTCAGTGTGGCCAGGGTTCCGGCGTCGGACATCAAGCCCGCTCACATGGCGCGGGCGCGCGTGGTCGTCGTGCACGCCGCGCTCCGCTCTGTCGGGGACGTCGAGCGGATCGAGCAGGCAAGCGACGAGACCCGTCGGCGGGAAGACTGCATCTATGTCGCCAAGGGGATCGACCGCGCAGGGATTGTTCAGGCGGAATCCATCGGCATCGGACGCGTTTTTGCGGCGCATCAGCCGCTGGACGACGTGTTCACCGCGATCCAGGCCATCCTGAACCGCGAGCTGTCGAACAAGTTGGCCGGTCATCCCGCGTCGGTGGTGCAGGCGGTGGAGACCACCGACACGCTGTTCAGGCAGGTGGCTGCGGCCATGCGCGCGGACGCGCCGCTGCCGCTGCGCCTGCTGAGTGCCAGTTCGCAAAGCATCGACGTCGCGGTCGGCTCCGGCGGTCTCATGCAATGGATCAATGCGGTCGAGCTCCATCACAGCCAGACTTGCCGGCATGTCATGATGGTCGCCGGGTATGCGGACGCCTTTGCCCGCTCCCTCGGCCTGTCGGGCAGCGACACCGCGCTCTTCACCGAGGCAAGCCTGCTGCACGATGTCGGCAAGCTTTTCATTCCGATCAGCATTCTGGAAAAGGCCGGACCGCTCTCCGACGCCGAGCGGAAGGCGATCATGACCCATCCGCTGCGCGGCGCGAAGGCGCTGAAGCGCGGCAAGGCGGCCCATCCGCTTGTCATCGCGGCTGCCCGCAGCCATCACGAATACCTCGACGGCAGCGGCTATCCGGACAAGCTCGCCGGCGACCAGATCAGCCCGCTGGTGCGCATGCTGACCATCGTCGACATCTATTCGGCGCTGACGGAGGAGCGCGCCTACAAGGCGGCGATGACGCCGCGCCTCGCGATCACGCAGATGGCCGGGATGAAGGGCAAGCTCGATGCACGCCTGTTCGCCGCCTTCCGCGACATGGTGCTCAACCCGGTGTTCGGATCGCAACGCTCCGCCAGGAGCGCGGAGAACGGACCGGTGCAGGACTGTCTGGCCAATGGCATCCACCCGCTCGACCGCGGGGTAGTAGCGCACTCCGAGCGACACCGCGCCGCCGGCTGACCCGCCCAGGGCGATCGGGAAAGCGGTAACCGAAGAAAATGCAACGGGCACGGCCTGCCGGGGAGCAGATGAGCCGTGCCCGTTCGCCGTCCGTGCCTGGGGAGCAGTGGTCCGGCTGGGGAGGCGGACCGCGCTTGGCTGGGGAGCCCGCGCGCGGCCCGTGCAGTCGTGCCGTCAGAACGGCAGCACGATGTCGAGAACCTGGTTGCCGTAGCGGGGCTGCTGGACGTCGGTGATCTGGCCGCGTCCGCCGTATCCGATCCGGGCTTCGGCGATCTTCTCGCTTTCGATGGTGTTGTTGGCGGCGATGTCCTCGGGGCGGACCACACCGGCGACGATCAGTTCGCGCACCTCGAAATTGACCCGGACCTCCTGGCGGCCCTCGATCACCATGTTGCCGTTGGGCAGGATCTGGGTCACCACGGCCGCGACCTTGGTCTGCAGCTTTTCCTCGCGATCGACCTTGCCGCTGCCCTGGAAGCTGGTTTCACCCTCGGCGGAGACCAGGTTGTTGGAGGACGTTCCGGCCGGCAGGAACAGGGTGTTGATCGCCGTTCCCACCGCGCCGCCGGTGCCGCTCGCGTTCGAGCCGGACCGGCTGCGGGCGGTCTGGTTGTCGAATTCCGCCTTGTCGGAGATCGTCACGAGAACCGTGAGGATATCGCCGACACGGGCCGCGCGCTGGTCCTTGAAGAACGCGCGGGCACCTGAGCGCCACAGCGAGTTGGAATTGTAGTGAACCGCCTGGGGGGTCGGCATCGGCATCTGCACCGGGCGATAGCCGGGTGTGGTCGTCGGATCCTGGATCGCGGTCAGCGCCGGAGCCTTGCCGACGTTGGACAGGCGGTCTGCGGCGCCGCAGGCCGTGACGGCGAGGGCCATCGACAGCAGGAGCGCATTGCGGGCGAAACGGGGTGCGGAGGCCATCAGTTCGTCTCCTGAAGCTGTGCGATGCGGCTGTGAACGAGCCCGACCTCGACCTGGTCATGGGCGCGAACGGTGCCGGAAACGGTCCTGCGGGACTGAAGGTTGAGAACGTCGACGATGTCGCCGTCGGCGCCATTGGCGAGCGCCTGGCCGATGGTGGTCAGCGTGAGGCCGTTTGCCTTGAACACCAGCGTCACCTTGGCGCCGCGCTTGACCAGGAGGGGCGGCTCGAAGTCCGCTTCCCGCAAGGGGCGGTCCGCCTGGATGCCGCGACGCGCGGCCAGCCCGACGATCTCTTCGGGGCGCTCGACATGGCGGGCGGTGAGCCGCGAGCGGGGCACGTTCTTGACGACGAGATCGCCGGCGCGCACCACGGCACCGCGATCAAGCGGACGGGCGAGGGCATAGACCTGCGCCATCTCCATCGCGCGGCCGCTGAGGCTGGCGGTCCGGCTGTGCTGGCCGGCGTGAATGCGAACGGCGGCGGTCAGCCGGCCCGAGCTGCGGTTCCAGGTCACCGAGGTGACGGTCAGGGGATCCCGCGCGCCGGCGTCGGCCAGCAGCGTGCCGGAGAAGCCGCGCAGAGAGATATCGAGCAGCTCGTGCTCCGCCTCCGGATAGCTTTCGGCAAGAGCGTCGCGCACGGCTTCTTCCAGCTGCGGCATGCCGATCGTCACGGCCAGCCGCTCCACAACGACATGCCGCAGGCCGTCGGTTTCCGCATCGAGATATCCGGCCGCCCGCGCCCGGTCGGCGACCAACGCCGCGGGAACCGGTCCGCTGGTGCCGAGGTCCGGCGCGCGAAACAGCGGGGTTGCCGCGAAGCGTCCGGCATCGGGATAGAAGTCGCCGACCGTGACGACATCGGAGGTGACGGCAACATGGGAGCGCAGGGCGCCGGCGGCGATGGCCTGGCCGGCGGCGAGAAACAGAACGGTCGCTGCGATCAGGGTTTGGCGGATCATCACGGGAGTCCTCATCGTCCGGGCGCGCGTCAGCGCAGGTTCGAGGTGGTTGCCGACATTTCGTCGGCGGCCTTGATGATGCGCGAGTTCATCTCGTAGGCGCGCTGGGCGGCGATCAGGTCGGAAATCTCACCGACCGCCTCGACGTTGGCCATCTCCAGATGGTTCTGCATGAGATCGCCGAAGCCGGCGTCCGCCGGATTGCCGATGACTGCCGCACCGCTCGATTCCGTCTCGAGGAACAGGTTGTCGCCGATGGCTTCCAGGCCGGACTTGTTGACGAAGCGGGCAAGCTGAAGCTGGCCGAGCTGCTGGATCGCGTTGTTGGCATCCAGCACCTGGACCTGGCCGTCGGCGCTGATGGTGACGTCGCGCGCATCCTGCGGGATGACGATGCCCGGGGCCACGGCATAGCCGTCGATGGTGACGAGCTGACCGTTGGCGTCGCGCTCGAAGGAGCCGTCGCGGGTATAGGCTTCGCCGCCGTCGGGAAGCTGGATCTGGAAGAAGCCCTCGCCGCGCACGGCAACGTCCAGTTCCTTGCCGGTCTGGCTGAGGTTGCCCTGGCTCATGATGCGTGCGGTCGAGGCGGTCTTGACGCCCGAGCCGATCTGGACGCCGGTCGGAACGATCGTGCCGTTGGCGGAGGAGTTGGTGCCCATGCGACGCAGGTTCTGGTAGAGCAGATCCTGGAAGTCGGCGCGCTGGCGCTTGTAGCCGGTCGTGCGCATGTTGGCGACGTTGTTCGAGATGACTTCGACATTGAGCTCCTGGGCCCGCATGCCGGTCGCGGCGATATGAAGTGCCTTCATCGCGTATGTCCTTCTTGCGTTGCCTTAGGCCTGTGCCGAGCCGAGGCGCTCGATGGCCTTCTTGCGAAGATCTTCGTTGTCGGAAATCATTTTCGAGACCGCGGTGTAGTTGCGCGTGATCTCGATCATCCGGCTCACCTCAGCGACGCCGGAGACGTTGGACTTTTCGATCGCGCCCTGGAGAACTCGGACATTTTGCGCCGGAACCGGGTTTTCCCCGGTGTAGAGATTGGCGCCGATGCGCTCCAGTCCCTGCTGGTTCTCGAAGCTGACGACACGCAGCCGCCCCTTCACGCCGAGCGAGGAGGAGATGGTGCCATCCTTGGCAATGCTGATTTCGGTGTCTTCCGCCGTGAAGGTCAGCGGGCCGCCTTCGCCTTGCACCGCAAATCCGTCGGACGTGACGAGCTGGCCGGAGGTGTCGAGGTGCATTGCGCCTGCGCGGGTGTAGCGCTCGCCGCCGGGCGTATCGACGACGAGGTAGCCGTCGCCTTCCAGCGCGACGTCGAAGGCATTGCCCGTCAGCGAGATCGAGCCCGGCTCGAAATTCGAGGCCATGCCGTAGTCGACGACATAGGAAAACTCCTGGTCGCCCTGCTCAAACTGACGCGCCTGGGCTACCGGCATCAGATACTCCTCGAACAGGAGCCGCTGCGTCTTGTAGCCATTGGTGTTCATGTTGGCCAGATTGTTGGCCACCACGTTCAACTGGTTTCGAAGGGCCGCCTGACGCGACAGCCCGATCAGAAGGGCGTTGTCCATTGGATCCGTTCCTATGCTCCCCGGCGAGCGCCCGTCTCCCCAGACCTGACGCTCGTTAACCCTAAAGCAGGGAGCGTGCCAAACCGGCGATCGTTGAAAACAAAAGGAAAATTCGGCTGTCGCTCGGGGCGCACCCGGCAGAAGCGGCCCGGCTTTCCTGCCGGGCGGCAAAAACTGCCGCATTCTGCAAGCCGTTAACGATCCGGTAACCTCTCGTTAACCATTGTGGCTTTAGAAATCATATACGCGCGGGAGGGAAGCGCAGCGAAAGAGATCCTAAATGACAGCGGATGCGGACGCAGCCGACACACAGGCCGAGGGCTCCGAGCCCGCCGGCGGCGGCAAGAAAAAGCTGATCATCCTTGGGGCGGGCGGCCTTGTGCTGCTCGTCGTGGGTGGTGGCGCGGCGGCCTATTTCCTGGGGCTGTTCGACAGCGCGCCGCCCGCGGCCGAGCCTGGCGAGGATGCCGTGGTCGAGCAGCGGCCGGTGGTTTTCTACGACCTTCCCGAGATGACCGTTAACCTTTCGACCGACGGGCGGGCGACCTACCTGAAGGTCCGCATCGCGCTCGAGGTTGCCGACAAGGCGGCGATCGGCCAGATCGAGCCGTATCTGCCGCGCATCCTGGATGCGTTCCAGGTCTATCTGCGTGAATTGCGGCCCGCCGACCTTGAGGGCTCTTCCGGATTGTTCCGACTCAAGGAAGAGTTGCTCCGGCGGATCAATACGGCCGTGTATCCGGCACGCGTGGAAGGCGTGCTGTTCAAGGAAATTCTGGTTCAATAGGGTCGACAGCCGATGGCCGACGAAGACGATCTTGGCGATATCGACGAAGCCTGGGGCGAGGCGCTTGCCGAGCAGGGTGATGGCGATGGCGAGGACGACGACGATCTCGCCGCCGCATGGGGTGCCGCGCTAGAGGAGCAGGGTGTCGCCGGTGGCGACGACATGGCGGCCCAATGGGCGGCGATGATCGACGACAGCGAGCCCGAACTCGAGAACGCCACCCGCGGCGCCGACCGTATCCTCAACCAGGAAGAGATCGACAACCTTCTCGGGTTCAACATCGAGGACACGATCGCCGCCGACCAGAGCGGTATCCGTGCGCTGATCAACTCGGCGATGGTCTCCTACGAGCGTCTGCCGATGCTCGAGATCGTGTTCGACCGGCTGGTGCGGCTGACCACGACCAGCTTGCGCAATTTCACCTCCGACAACGTCGAGGTGTCGCTCGACAGCATCTCCTCGGTGCGCTTCGGCGACTATCTGAACTCGATCCCGCTTCCGGCGATCCTTGGCGTCTTCAAGGCCGAGGAATGGGACGGTTTCGGCCTGTGCACGGTCGAATCGAGCCTGATCTATTCGATCATCGACGTGTTGCTCGGCGGCGGGCGCGGCATGTCGGCCGTGCGCGTGGAGGGGCGTCCCTACACGACGATCGAGACAAATCTCGTGCGCCGCATGATCGAGCTGATCATGCACGATATGGAGCAGGCGTTCTCGCCGCTCTCGCCGGTGCATTTCAATCTTGAGCGGCTGGAGACCAATCCCCGCTTCGCCGCGATTTCGCGTCCCGCCAATGCGGCCATCCTCGTCGAGCTGCGCATCGACATGGAAGACCGCGGCGGCAAGATCGAAATCATGATGCCCTACGCGACGCTCGAGCCGATCCGCGATCTGCTCCTGCAGATGTTCATGGGCGAGAAGTTCGGCCGCGACCCGATCTGGGAAGGCCATCTGGCAACCGAGATCTACGCCGCCGAAATCGATGTCGATGCGGTGCTTTACGAGACCCATCTGCCGCTCGGGCGCGTGCTCGACCTGAAGGTGGGCGAGACCCTTCTGTTCGATGTGTCTCCCAATGACCCCGTGTCCATCAAGTGCGGCGGCATCCCGCTGACCACCGGCACGATGGGCAAGGACGAGGATTCGATCGCCGTTCGCGTCGATCGCGTCCTGCAGAAGCCGAAAATGACCCTGGCCGCCTTCGAGCGCGCCATGCAAAAGGAAATGGACCCGACATGAGCACGCTGCCCGTTGGACTGATCATCGAAAGCCTGGTCGCCGTGCTGCTGGTGGTGACCATCGGTTACTGCGTGATCCTGAACTCGCGGCTCAAGCGGTTGCGCGCCGACGAGGAGAGCCTGCGCGCGACCATTTCCGAGCTGATCACCGCCTCGGAGATCGCCGAGCGGGCGATCCTGGGGCTGAAGGCGACGGCTGGCGAGGCCGACCGCACGCTCGGCGAGCGCCTGGTGGCGGCGGAGCGCCTGTCGAGCACGCTGTCCGACCAGATCATGACCGGCAATACGGTTCTGGATCGCATCACGCAGATCGCGGAAGCCGCAAAGCCGGCCGCCGCGGCCGTGCCGCCGATGCCGGCCCAGCCGGACCCCGTGCATGTTTCGCGACCGGGATCGGTTCGCGCCAGCGACATCCGGTCCGCCGCGATGGAAGCCACCGCCCGTCTTGAGCATTTCCGCAAGCGCGCCGCGGAGCAGGCTGCGTGACAACCCTTCGCCTCATCCCCGTTCTGTTGCTGGCGGCGAGCGCGCTTCTTGCGCTCAAGCTGTCGGGCCTGATGCTGGAGGGCGGCACTGTCGCCCCGTCCGGCGTTGGTGTCGGCGTGGGAGCGGCGATGGCGCAGACGCAGGAACCGGCAGCGTCCGATCCGGCCGCCGGCAACGGTGGCGACGGTGCTCCGGCCGATGCAGCGCCGCAGGCGGAGCCGTCCCTGGCACCGCCGCCCGACGGCGGCCCGATGCCGACGCCGGTCGATTCTGCCGGCAACGGCTTTCCGGCCGGGCTGGAACTTGGCGGCTCGATCGCGGAGCGCAAGGTGCTTGAATCCCTGAGCGGGCGGCGGCGCGAACTCGACAAGCGCGAGAAGCAGTTCGAACTGCGTCAGCAGCTTCTGCAGGCGACCGAGGAACGTCTGCAGAAGAAGGTCGACGAGATGAAGGCGCTGGAGGCCAGCATCTCGTCCCTGCGCCAGCAACAGGAAGACAAGAAGAACGACAATCTGCGCAATCTGATCCAGATGTATGAATCGATGAAGGCTAAGGATGCCGCGCGGATCTTCGACCGGCTCGACATCGACATCCTGCTCAAGGTCGCCAAGCAGATGAAGCCGCGCAAGATGGCCGACATTATGGGCCGCATGTCGCCGGAAGCCAGTGAACGGCTGACCGTGGCGCTTGTCACCGGCCGCAAGGACGAGGAAACGGCGACGGCGCCGGTTTCCGCCGAACTCCCGAAGATCATGGGCAACTGACGCTTGAGGAACCGGGCCGCGATGTCGGGCCTGCCATGTCGGATCGGCAGTTGCGATCATTCAGCGGGTGAAAGAGGGCGTTAAGCTGCTGGCGCTAGACTGTCGGCCGGTGAATGCGTGAAGAGGATCCCGGTGGAACATACAAGCCGGCATGAAACGGACCTGAAGGGCGTCGTCGCTGCGAAAGCGTCGGCGGTTTTTGCCGTTTTGCGCCTGGTTGCACTTGCCTGCCTGGTTACCTGGCCGGTCACCCTGCGGGCGGAGACCCTTGACGCCACCCTGGAGGCGACCCAGGAGGCGGGTTACGGACGTCTGGTCCTGACCTTCGCCGACCTCACCTTGCTGCCGCAGTATGACGCTCTTGCCTCCAACGGGGTGCTCCGGATCCGTTTTCAGGACGCGGTGCGCGTCGATGTCGACACCATTCCCATCGACATGCCCAATTATGTCTCCATTGCCCGACGCGACCCCGACGGATCGGCGATCCGCTTCGCGCTGATGGGCGATTTCAAGGTCAACACCATGGAGGCGGGCGAGAAGCTGTTCATCGACCTGCTGCCGCCGACATGGCAGGGCATGCCGCCTGGACTTCCCGACGATGTGGTGCGCGAACTGGCCCGGCGCGCGGAAGAGGCGATCCGTCGCGCCCGCGCCCTGGAGCAGGCGCGCCTGAAAGGCCAGGTGGAGCCCAGGGTCGACCTGCGCATCGGCCGGCACCCGACCTTCACGCGGCTCGCGTTCGACTGGAACGTGAATTTCGACACCGCCTTCGTGCGCGAGGGCGACATGGTGAAGGTGAGCTTCAATCACGAGGCGCCGCTCGATCTGGCGCAGTTGCGCTCGCACCTGCCGCCCGGCGTGGTGGATGCAACCGGGTTCACCGACGAAGGCAAGCTGAAGTTCCTGCTTCGGGTGGAGCCGGATGTCGACATCCGCGCGTTTCGCGAGGAAGACGCCTATGTCGTCGATATCACGCCGCGCGACATGCCGACCGATCCCGTGAATGCGGCCATCGACGCAGCACTTCATGTGCAGGACGACATGCCCGACGGCGTGCGCGAGGTCGTCACCGCACCGGGAGCGATACAGGCGGCGCCCAATCCGGCCCCTGCGGTGGCAGTTGCTGCTGCAGTCGAGGCTCCTGCGGCCGTGCCACCGGCAGCGGCCGCCGCACAGGACGATGCAGCGCCTGCGGGCCTTGCCGAAGAGGCAGTTCCCGTTGCCGAAGCGCCGGTGGAGGATACACCGCCTGCCGCCGCTGCCGCACCCGTCGCACCCATGCCTGTTGCAAAGCCGACCGCAGGGACGGACGGACCCGAGGTGCCGGCGACCGCGCAACAGGTCGCCGACGCGCCGCCGCCGGCTGACGCGGCGCCCGCTCCGCAGGCATCGGACCCGCAACAGCCGGAGCTTGCCGCAACCGAGGTCCCGGACCCGGCGCCGGCCGCCGCCGTGCCAGCGCAGGAGGAAGTTGAACCGGCAGCGGATACGGCAACCGCGCCGGAGCCGGCAGAGGCGCCTGCTGTGGCAGCCGCGCCGACGCCCGTTCCCGACGACGGCATGCGGGAAGAGCGGACCGCGGTTTCCGATACTGCCGGCGCCGTGCCGGATGCCATCGACCTGCGGCAGTTCGAAGAGACCACGGCTGCCGCTGTGACCCCCGAACCGCTCTCGCCGGAGGCGACCCCTGCCGGCTATGACGACGAGGCCCGGCGGTTCGTCGCGGCCGAGGCGCGCCGCATCGGCGATATCGTGCGCGTGGTGTTTCCCTTCTCCGAACCCGTGCCGTCGTCGGTGTTTCGCCGCCACGGCAGCCTGTGGATGGTGTTCGACACCGCCGATCCGATCGATGTACGCGGCATGCGCTCGGTGCTTGCCGGCGACGTCGAGGCGGTCGAGGTGCAGTCCGAGGACGGATGGCAGGCGATCCGGGTCGACATGGAACGCCAGAAACTGGCCACGGTCGGCGTCGACGGCAGTTCCTGGGTTCTGACCATTGGCAATACGATCCTTGAACCCTCCCGGCCGCTGTCGCTTGAACGCACCGTGCGCGGCGATGGCGGGACCGTGATCAGCATTCCGTTCCGCGCGCCCGGCCAGATCCACGCGCTCCGCGATCCCTTCGTCGGCGATGTCATCACCACGGTGACAGGGCTTGGACCGGCGCGCGGCATCCTGAAGCCGCAGTCCTTTGCCGAATTCGAGACGCTGATGTCGGCGCATGGAGTTGCGGTGATCGCCAAGGCCGACGATCTGACGGTGGACGTGAACGGCGACATGGTGATCCTCGAGCGACCGCGCGGTCTGGCCATTTCGCATGGCGATCTTGCGAAAGGCTCTCGCGTCCTGAAGCCGGTCGCGGATCCGGCGGCGCCCGGGCATATCGATCTTGGCAACCTGACGACCAGCGACACGGAGGATTTCCTGCGCAAGATCAAGGAGCAGGAATTCGCCATCGCCAACACGCCGCTGGAGCAACGCCGGGTCCCGCGCATGGCGTTGTCGCGGTTCTATCTCGCCCATGGCTTTGCGCATGAGGCCCTTGGCCTGATGCGGCTTGCCGCCGAAGACGAGCCGGCCCTGGCGCGCGACCCGAGCTTCAATCTCCTGATGGGGGCGGCGCAGGCGCTTGCGTCCCGTCCGCGCGAGGCCGACGACTATCTCGAGCGGCCGGGGCTTGCGAACAATCCCGATGCCGCCGTATGGCGCACGATCACCTCCGCCGCCCAGGGCAACTGGACGGATGCCCGCATGGCGATGAGCCGCGGCCGGGCGGTTGTCGGCAACTATCCCACGCTCGTCCAAACGGAGTTCAACCTCGCCGCCGCGCGCACCATGGTCGAGGTCAATGACTACGGGCAGGCGGCTGCGGTGCTGTCGGAGATCGACCCGAGCCTTGCGACCGGCAAACAGGCCGCGCGCTACGACATCATTCGCGGCCAGATCGCCGATGCGTCGGGCCGCTCCCGCGAGGCCTTGACCGCCTTCGATCTCGTTGAACGCTCCGACGAACGCCCGCTGGCCGCGGAGGCGACCTATCGCGGTTTGCGGATCCGGCACCGGGACGGCGATATCACCACGACGGAGACGGTCGAGAAGCTTTCCGGTCTCGCCGCATCCTGGCGCGGCGATGAGACCGAGCTGAAGACCCTGCGCTTCCTTGCGCAGCTGCATGTCCAGAACGGCGAATACCGCGAGGCATTCGAGGCGATGCAGTCTGCGGTGCAGGCGGATTCCGATGCCGACACCACGCGGCTGCTGCAGGACGAAATGGAGGCGGTCTTCGCCAGCCTCTTCCTGGATGGCGACGTCGACAGCATGTCGCCGATCAAGGCACTGGCGCTGTTCTACGATTTCCGCGAGATGACCCCGGTCGGACGGCGCGGAGATGAAATGGTCCGGCGTCTGGCGAACCGGCTTGTCGCGATGGACCTGCTCGACCAGGCCTCGGAACTTCTGCGGCACCAGATCGACAATCGCCTGAAGGGGGCGGCGCGCTCGCAGATCGCCGCCGACCTCGGCGTGGTCTATCTGATGGACCGCAAGCCCGAAGAGGCGCTTCGCGTGTTGAACAAGACACGTCAGGCCAAGCTGCCGCGCGAGCTCGAGCGCCAGCGCAACATGGTCGAGGCGCGTGCCCTGACCGAGAGCGGTCGCCCGGATCTGGCCCTGGAGATCGTGCGCAACATGCGGGGCGAGGACGTCGAGCGGCTCAGGGCGGACACGCTGTGGGCGGCGCAGAGCTGGCGCGAGGCGGGTGAGCAGCTGGAAGGCATTGTCGGAGGCCGTTGGTCGGACGCAATCCCGCTGGCCGATCAGGAGCGTGCCGATATCCTGAAGGCCGCCATCGGCTATTCGCTGGCCGACGACAGCTTCAGCCTCAGCCGGCTGAAGGCCAAGTTTGCGGCGAAGATGAGCGACAGTCCGGAGGCGGAGGCCTTTCGCGTCGTGACCCGCCCGGCGGAAGAGCGCGGGGTGGAGTTCATGTCCGTGCTCGACAGTCTGGAATCGGTGGACAGCCTCGACATCTTCCTCACGGAATACCAGCGCAAGTATCTGCAGCCGAACACGTCGACGCTGCCGGCCGTGGCTCCGGCACCGGCCGTCGAGCTGGTCGATGACCGCACCGCGCAAAGCGGCAGCGAGCAAGGCCCGCCGCTCGCCCAGGGCGGGCGCGCCGGCTGAGACGCAGGTCTCCGGCCATCACCGACTTGAATTTCAACGATCCCGAAATGTCGTGACTGCGGCTGATGCACGACGCCTATCGCGCGGGGACACTGTCCCGTCAGCCGCTTGCGAAACTTTGCACCAGACTTCCGGCGATCAGGTTCCAGCCGTCGACAAGCACGAAGAAGATCAGCTTGAACGGCAGCGAGATCACCACCGGCGGCAGCATCATCATGCCCATCGACATCAGCACCGACGCAATCACCAGATCGATGATCAGGAACGGCAGGGAGAGCAGAAAGCCGATCTCGAAGGCGCGGCGCAACTCGCTGATCATGAAGGCGGGGACGAGGATCCGCATGCTCAGCTCGGCCGGTTCTTCCGGGGCCGGCTGACCCGAGAGCTCGATGAAGAGCGAGAGGTCCTTCTCCCGCACATTGGCGCGCATGAACTGGTGGAACGGCGTCGAGGCCCGCTCGAAGGCCTCGTTCAGCTCGATCGATCCCTCCACCAGCGGCTGGACGCCCTCGTTGTAGGCGGCCTCGAAGGTGGGGGCCATGATGAAGGCGGTCAGAAACAGCGCCAGCGAGGTCATCACCGCGTTGGGCGGCGCGGTCTGAAGGCCGATGGCGGAGCGCAGCAGCGACAGCACCACCACGATCCGGGTGAAGCTCGTCACCATGACGAGGATCGAGGGCGCCAGGCTCAGGATCGTGAGAAGCGCGACAAGCTGGACCGCGCGTTCCGTCAGTCCCGTGCCTTCGCCGAAGCCGATCGAGATGTCCTGGGCGAACGCATTGCCGCCGAGGACCAGATACAGCATCAGCGCCAGTCCAAGACCCCGGATCAGGCCCGCTGACCCGGGGCGCGCGAAGACGCATCCGACGCGCAATGCAGGAGGACCGCGCCGGCTGACTGGCGTCATTTCGATTTCGATCCGCCGATCTCGCTCAACAGACGCGCCATTTCCTCCTCGATCGCATCCATGGTCACGGCGTTTGCCGGATCCTTCTTGCCGTCGGCGGACGGAGTGTCTTCGGACGAGGGGTCAGCGCTGCCGGCCTGTTTGTCCGTCTCGGCGCCCTGGGCCGCGGGGTCGGATTTGGCCGGTGCCTCGGCGACGCTTTCCTGCGTGTCCGTGGCCGTCGCCTCAGCGGCGGCCGGCGGTTTCCGGCTCTGGTTGAACTCCGCCATCAGCGCGTCTTCCAGATCACTGGCCGATGCCTTGGACGGCGCGTGTTGCGCGGCCGCTGCGGTCGGTGCCGACGGTTGGGTCGTGCCAGTGTCCTTGCCCGCGTCCTTACCCGTTTCCTTGTCCGTGGATTCCGGCTTTTCCGCCGTCGGTTCCGGGCGCTCCGAAGGCGTGTCGGCCTGGGCTGTGTCGCCGGATTTCGCGGCTGTGGCGGGTTCGGCCGCCGGCTTGTCTTTCCAGGAGCCTGCGGGGGCGGACGGCCAGCTGCCGCTGGAGGCTGACTGTGCCTGAGCGGACGACGTCGGCGCGCGGACCGGGGCATCCGGTGCGGCGGTGCTCTCGTTCTGCGCAGGCTTTGCCGGTTCCGGTGCCTTGATTTCCGGCGCCGTTGCGGCCGTGTCCTTTGCCGGTGTGTCCGGGGACGGTGCGCGGGCGGCGACCGGCTCGACCGGCGGCTTTACATAGGACGGCCGCGGCGGGGTGCCGTTGGTTGACGGGGCGGGCGGTGCCACCTCGGGAGCTTTCGGTTCGTCACCGGGCTGCGGATAGGCGGTGCGGGCCGTCGAGGCCGGGCCGGAGGAGGGCGGCGTGATCGTGCGCCGGGGCGCGGGCGGCGTGTCGGCGCGCGGCGCGGGGTCCTGGGGCTGGTCGCTGCCGCGCAGGGCGGAACCGCTGCTGCGGGCGAGCCCGGCGACGGCGGCTCCGGCGGCGGCGACGGAGGCGCCGGCCCGGTGCAGCGGTGTCGGACGCTTCGTTTCGGCGCTGCCTGCAGCCGGAGCGTCGGCGGACGGTGCGCGCGGCGGCGTTGCGGCGCGCGGGGAGGGGCGTATCGGCTGCGGCTGTTGCGCGGGGGCGGGTGCGGCCGGAGCCGGCGGCGCCATGCGTCGGGGAGCCGGTGCTGCGGCCGGAGGAGGGGGCGCCGCGGGGCGCTGCGCCGGCGCGCGCTCGGGCTGCGGTTGGGGCGGAGCGCTTTCGACCGGCGCCAGCGAGGCGGCTGCAACATCCACGGCCGGTTGCGACGACTGGCGCGGATAGGCTTGCGAGACGGGAACGCCGCGCACGATGTTGCGCTCCACCACGACATCGCTCGGGCCGCCGACCAGCAGGAGATGTTCGACATTGTCGCGACGGATCAGGATCAGGCGCCGCCGGGCATCGAGCGCCGCGGCATCCATCACGGAGACGCGTGGCTGCCGGGAACGTCCTCCCATCACCCGCGTGCCGGCAATGCGGCGCAGCACCCAGACAAACACGGAGATCAGCGCGAGCACCACCACCACGGCGATGAAAAATCCGATGCCCCGGGCCCAGCCCGGTTCCATCTGGAAGGTATCCACCAGCCAACTTGTCATGCCATTGGGCCTTTTCTCCTCGAACCCCGATAGGTCACGGTGTCAATGCCGGCTTGTGCGCGCCCCTTCATTTGCAGGGTCGCAACGGCACCGAATCCCGCGCGTACAAATTTCTGTTTATCCGGTTTGCGCGATTCTCTCAAAGAGTGAAGCCAAAAGTCACCGGGCAAAATTTACCCAAGGCGCGATGCATCCTGCAATGGACCGCGATCCTGCCGGTCGAAACGGGCGGAAATGCGAGGGCGGATCTTACCGAAGCGTTAATCGTTAACCAGCCGTTAACCATCTGCCCGGCAGGATCTGCCTAGCAAGCAGAGAGTCGGACACGGAAACGCACCCATGACAATCTCGGATCTGTCGCTGTTCCAGGCGCTGAAATCGAAGATGCACTGGCATCAGACGCGTCAGGGTGTTCTGGCGGAAAATGTGGCCAATGCCGACACGCCCGGATACCGCGGCAAGGATCTGGAGGCATTCTCCTTTGAAACGGCGCTGAAGGCGCGAACCACGGGGCTGGAGACCAGCCGCACCAGCGCCCGCCACCTGCAGGCCTCCATGGTTCGCGAGAGCGGGTCGGCCAAGGCGGATCCGAACGATGGCTATGAAGTGACGCCGGACGCCAACTCGGTCGTGCTCGAAGAGCAGATGATGAAGGTGACCGAGAACCAGATGGACTACCAGACGGTGGCTTCCCTCTACACCAAGGGGCTCGGGCTGATCCGCACCGCCCTGTCGCGCGGCGGCTAGGCCGCGATGCGTGCAGTCGCACCGATAGCCCCCGCTGCCATTTCCAGTGATCGCACACCCGAAGGAGTGCACCCGTGGACTTCGTGAAATCCATCTTCATCGCCGCATCCGGGCTCAAGGCCCAGAACGGGCGCATGCGCATCATCGCGGAAAACATCGCGAATGCGGACTCCACCGGCCGCACGGCCGAGGAGGAGCCGTACCGGCGCAAGATCCCGACCTTTCGTGCGACGCTTGACCGGGAACTGAATGCCGAGGTCGTGGAGCTGGGGCGCGTCGAGGTCGACAAGACCGCCTTCAAGGAGCGCTACGACCCCGGTCATCCCGCGGCCGATGCCAACGGCAACGTGAAGATGCCGAACGTCAGCACCCTGATCGAGATGACGGACATGCGCGAGGCGCAAAGATCCTATGAGGCCAACCTCAATCTCATCCAGTCGACCCGGCGAATGCTGCAGAAGACCATCGACATCCTGCGCGCCTGACCCTGATGCGCTTCCCCGCGCGTATCCATTTGCCCTATCGGAGTAGCCACCATGTCCACCCCGTCGATCGCCGCAGGCGCCTATCGCATGACCTCCGCCCTTGCCGGGGCGAATCAGGATATGAAGGCACAGACCCCGACGACGGGCGGCGCCGACTTTGCCAATATGGTGAAATCGGCGGTCGAAACCGTGGTCGACCAGGGCGCCAAGTCCGATGCGCAGGCGCTCGCCATGACCCAGGGCAAGGCGAATGTCGTCGACGTCGTGACGGCGGTGGCCGAGACGGAAGTGGCGATGGAAACGCTGGTTTCGGTGCGCGACCGGGTGATCTCCGCCTATCAGGAGATCATGCGCATGCCGATCTGATCGTCGGCGGCGGTCTCGCCCTGACCGATCGGGCCGGTGGACTGGATTTGCGCCGGAGGGCGCACGGGAGCAAGATGCGCTTATGACCGGACCGGAGGTTCTCGACATCGCCCGCCAGGGCATCTGGACCCTGATCATCGTCTCGGCACCGCCAATGGTGGTCGGCCTTGGCGTCGGTGTGGTGATCGCGCTGTTTCAGGCGCTGACCCAGATCCAGGAAATGACCCTCGTCTTCGTTCCCAAGATCCTGGCGATCTTCCTGACTCTTCTGGTCACGCTTCCCTTCATGGGACAGGTGCTTGGCTCCTATACCGCCCGGATTGCCGATCTGATCATCAATGGCAGCGGATAGCCTGCCATGACCCTCGACGTCTCGCTGCTGCCGCAGGTCGCGTTGCTTTTCATGCTGCTGTTCGCGCGCATCGGCACGATGATGATGCTGATGCCGGCGCTCGGCGAGGGCTCGATCTCGCCGCGCATCCGGCTCGCCATCGCCCTGCTTCTGACCCTTGTGTTCTATCCGCTGATGAGCCCGCTCTATTCAGTGGACGCGACCGCGCCGCTGGCACGCGTGATGCTGCTGTTTGCCACGGAGTTCGTGATCGGCTTCTTCGTCGGTCTCGGCGCGCGGCTCATCACCTACACGCTGTCGATCGCCGGCATGGTGATCGCCAGCCAGTCCGGCCTTGCCTTCGCCATGGCGACCGACCCGACCATGGACGGCCAGCAGGGCGCGGTGATCGGGTCCTTCCTGAGCCTGCTCGGCATCACGCTGATCTTCGCCTTTGACCTGCATTTTCTGGTGATCGCCGCGATGCATGACAGCTTCCAGCTGTTTCCGCCGGGCAGCGGCCTTCCGGTCGGCGATCTGGCGGAAATGGCGACCATGCTGGTCGCGGACATCTTTTCCATCGCGATCCGCCTGTCCGCGCCCTTCATCGTGGTCGGCCTCGTGTTCTATTTCGGCCTCGGGCTGCTCAACAAGCTGATGCCGCAAATGCAGATCTTCTTCATCGCCATGCCGCTCAATATCGCCATCGGCGGCGTGATGCTCTTCGCGCTGCTCGTCACGATGATGATGTGGTACCTCGGACACTTCGAAACGGCGCTCGGCCGGTTCATCGCGGGGTAGGGCATGGCCGAGCAGAACGACGATTCCGAAAAAACAGAAGACCCCACGCAAAAAAAGCTCGATGACGCCCTCAAGAAAGGCGATGTCGCAAAGAGCCAGGAGGTGTCGACCTGGTTCGCGATGCTGGGCACGGGGCTCGTGGTCGCGATCATGGCGCCGGGGGCGGCCGATGCGCTGCAGGACGCGCTGCGCGGATATTTCGTGCATGCGCATGAAATTCCCGTCGACGGAGCCGGTCTGACGGATCTCTGGCGCGGGACGGGCGCGCGCATCGCCGCGATCCTGGCGCTGCCGCTGCTAGTCCTGCTGTTCACCGCGCTTGCCGGCAACATGATCCAGCACAGTCTGGTCTGGTCGGCGGAACGGATGAAGCCGAAGCTCAACAAGATTTCCCCGGCCGCCGGCTTCAAGCGGCTGTTTTCCTCCGAAAGTCTCGTCAATTTCGCCAAGGGGCTGGTCAAGATCGCGGTGGTCAGCGGGCTGATGGTCGCCGTGCTGTGGCCGCACCGCTCGGAAATCGACACGATGATCTTCCGCGAACCCGGGGTGCTGCTGGAGGAAACGCGCTACCTGATCCTGCAGCTGATTGCGGCGATCCTGGCGGTGATGACGGTGGTCGCTGCCGCCGACTACATGTACCAGCGCAACAAGTGGTTCGAAAAACAGAAGATGACCCAGCATGAGGTCAAGGAGGAATACAAGCAGACCGAGGGCGATCCGCTGGTCAAGGGCAAGATCCGTCAGCTGCGCATGGAGCGCTCGCGCAAGCGCATGATGGCGGCGGTGCCCGATGCGACGGTGGTGATCACCAACCCGACGCACTACGCCGTGGCGCTCAAATACGAACAGGGCATGCAGGCGCCGATCTGCGTAGCCAAGGGTGTCGACCAGGTCGCGCTGAAGATTCGCGAGATCGCGAAAGACAACAAGGTCCCCGTGATCGAGAACCCGCCCCTGGCCCGCGCGCTTCACGCAATCATCGATATCGATCAGGAAGTGCCGGAAGAGCAATATCGCGCAGTGGCAGAAGTGATCGGATTCGTTTATCGAATGCGGGAACGGGGGTCCTGGCGCGGCTAGCCGCGCCGGCCCGTCCCGGACAGGACGAAAAAGCGGGAGAGCGGGCGGGCAGCGCCTTGCGGGGTTGAAGATGAACGAGACGGATACCAGTTCGAGATCGCCGGCGATTGAACGTCCCGAACGGTCCGGCAATATCGGCCTTCTCATTCTGCTGGCGCTTGCGCTTGTCGCGGCTGCCTCCGGTCTCGCGTTCATGTCGCGCGAACAGGCGGAACCCTATGTGCTGACGCTGCTCGGCTCGTTGTCGGTCGTCGGCGTATTCTCGCTCTTCGCCGGGGCGATCGGCCTGCTCCGCTTCTCGGTCCGGACAACGCCGAGCCCGGTTCCGGCAGCCTTTATCAACACGCTCGACGAAGGCGTTCTGGTCACCGAGCGCGACGGCCGCATCGTCTACGCCAACGCCGCCTATGCCAATGTCGTCGGTGCGGAAACCCCCGGCGACGTGCGCAGCGTGGAGCGGGTGTTTTCCTTCGATCCGGCCGCGACGGATGCGATCTTCCATCTTGCCCGCGCGGCCGAGGACAATCGCGGCGGCGAGGAGGAAATCCGCCTTCCCCATCCGCTTGGTCAGGCGGAGGGAAGCCCGCGCTGGTACCGGGTCCGGGTGCGTCCGCTGACGCTCGGCGGCAAGCAGGAAAAGACACGGACCTGCACGGTCTGGCAGGTGGCCGATATCAGCGACCACCGGACGGAACAGGAAACCTCCTTCCAGGAGCTGCAGCGCGTCATCAACTTCCTCGACCACGCGCCGGCGGGCTTCTTTTCCTGCGACGGCGCCGGCCGGCTTGTCTATCTCAACGCGACACTCGCCGACTGGCTCGGCTATGATCTGGTGACCTTCAAGGCCGGGTCGCTGTCGCTGTCGGACTTCATTCGCGGCGATGGCGCGGAACTGTTCCTGACGATGAACGGGCAGGCGGGCGAGGTGAAGACGGAGATCTTCGACCTCGATCTCGTCGCGCGCAGCGGCCGCAGCATTCCGGTGCGGATCCACCACCGTGTGCCCTTCGGGGCCCAGGGCCGCGCCGGCGAAAGCCGCTCGCTGGTGCTCAACCGCTCCAAGGGAGAGGATGCCTCCGAGGCGCTTCGCTCGTCGGAGGTGCGCTTCGCCCGTTTCTTCAACAACACGCCGATCGCCATCGCCTCGGTGGCGCGCGACGGCACCATCCGCAAGACCAATGCCCCCTTCGTGCGCTCCTTCGGCGCGGCGGATGGCGGCAATGGCGCGGCGAAACTGATCGACCTCGTGGCGGAAAGCGCCCGGCCGGCGCTTGCCGTGGCGCTTGCCGCGGCCAGCGACGGGCAGAGCGAGATACCGCCGGTGGATGTGCGCCTCGACGACCGCGAGGACGGACGCTCCGCGACCTTCTACGTCTCGGCGGTACGCGACGGCGAGGACGACGGCGATGCCGCGATCGTCTATGTGCTGGAGACGACGGCGCAGCGGGTGCTTGAGGCGCAATTCGCGCAGGGGCAGAAGATGCAGGCCATCGGCCAGCTCGCCGGCGGCGTGGCGCATGACTTCAACAACGTCCTGACCGCGATCATCGGCTTTTCCGACCTGCTGCTCGCCAGCCACCGGCCGAGCGATCCGTCCTTCCAGGACATCATGAACATCAAGCAGAACGCCAACCGGGCCGCCGGCCTGGTGCGTCAGCTGCTTGCCTTCTCGCGCCGCCAGACGCTGCGTCCGAAGGAACTCGCCCTCAACGACGTGCTTGCCGATCTCTCGATCCTGCTCGACAGGCTGCTTGGCGAGAAGGTCGAGCTCAATGTCGTGCACGGACGCGACCTGTGGCCGGTGATGGCCGACCTCAACCAGCTCGAGCAGGTGATCGTCAATCTCGCCGTGAACGCGCGCGACGCCATGCCCGAGGGCGGGCGGCTGACGATCCGCACGCTCAACGTCGATGCCAAGCAATCCGAAAGCTATGACAACACCCGCGGCATGCCGGCGGCGGAATACACGCTGATCGAGGTGTCGGACACCGGCACGGGCATGACGCCCGAGGTGATGGAAAAGATCTTCGAGCCTTTCTTCTCCACCAAGGAGGTCGGCAAGGGGACTGGCCTCGGGCTGTCGACCGTCTATGGCATCGTCAAGCAGACCGGCGGCTTCATCTTCTGCACCAGCGAGATCGGGGAGGGCACCACCTTCCGGATCTTCTTCCCCCGCCATGTGCGCGACGAGAACGAGCAGGTCGAGGTCAAGCCGGTCGAACAGCAGCAGCTCGCCGATCTCACCGGTTCCGCGACCATTCTCCTCGTCGAGGACGAGGAGGCCGTGCGCGCCTTCGCGGCCCGCGCGCTGTCGTCGCGCGGCTACACCGTGCATGAGGCCGCCAGCGGCGCCGAGGCGCTGGAAATCATGGAGGAGACCGGCGGCGAGGTCGATCTGGTCGTCTCCGACGTGGTCATGCCGGAGATGGACGGGCCGTCGCTCTTGCGCGAATTGCGCAAGACCCAGCCGGACCTGAAGATCATCTTCGTCTCCGGCTATGCGGAAGACGCCTTTGAGAAGAACCTGCCGGAAAACGAGAAGTTCTCCTTCCTGCCGAAACCCTTCACGCTGAAGCAGCTGGCGACCGTCGTGAAGGACGTGCTGGCGAGTTGAGGGCGGGTCCTCACCACCCCATCGCGGCGAAGTAGCCGGCATAGAACACCAGCCAGAAGCCTGCGAGCAGCAGGCGGCGGGTGCGAAGGGCGAGGCCGGACAGGAGTTTCGCGAAGACCAGCCAGCTGACGAGGCTTGCAAGCAGAAAGCGCAGGAGGCGGGCGGGAAGGCTTGCCAGCAGGAACGGGATGAGAGGGACGCCGGAGGTGGCGGCCTCGACCGCGAAGATCTTGTAGGGCGCTCCGCTGAGCGAGCCGGCGACAAGTCCTTGCAGGAGCCCCGACCGGAGCAGATCCGCGACGCGGGCGATCAGTTCCGCCGAAATGCCGGGGATGGCGAGCAGCACCGCATGCGCCGTGTCGGGAGATCCGAGTGCGAAGCCGTAGACGGCGGCTCCGCCAAGGCTGGCGCAGAGGGCGGCCGCAAGGCTCGCCAAAAGCGCGCGGCGCAGCGAGGTCTGCGCGAGAAACGTCAGCAGAACGTCCGGAACGATGAAGAAAACGCTCGCCTCGGCGAAGCCCCACAGGCCGGCGGCGGCGAGGCCGCGCCTATTCCCAGGGCGCAAAATCTTTCTCCGTGGAGAGTTCGGCGAAGCGGACGCCGAGTGTCGTCATGAAGGCGTCGCGGCTTCCCGGCCAGGCAATCGGCGCGCCGACGAAGATATCGCAGAAGAAGGGGACGAGCAGGAACGACCCCTTTGGCAGCGACTTGCCGAGGCCATGGGTGAAGACCGGGATCACCGGAACTTGCGGGTTCTTTTCCGCCAGATGGGCGATGCCCTTTTTCAGGGCCGTCATTTCCTCCGGCGCGCCGCGGCTGCCTTCGGGAAAGAGGATGAGGATCTCTCGCTTATTTAGCGCTTCGTGGCAGGCGGCAAGCGGATCCTCGCGCCGTGTCGCGCGGCTCCGGTCGATCGGGATGATGCGCAGGATGTTGAGCGAGAACCACGCCATGGCGCGGGTTTTCAGGAAATAGTCGGCCGCCGCCACCGGTCGCAGGCTGGAGAGTTTCGACAGGGGCAGCAGGCTCATCATCACCAGCGTGTCGAGGTGGCTGTTGTGATTGGCGACCAGGATCGCCGGACCGTCTTCGGGCAAAAGCTCGCGCCGCCGCACGTTCAGCCCCAGCACGAAGAGCACGACAATCCGCACGAGAACGAAAAACAGAAACTGCAGTGCGCGGGTCATAGGGTCTGCTCAGGTGTAGAGATAGCGGGTGAAGTGGAAGAACAGCGGCGCCGTAAAGGTCAGGCTGTCGATCCGGTCCATGATGCCGCCGTGCCCGGGAATGAGCGCGCCCGTGTCCTTGACGCCAAGGTCGCGTTTCACGGCCGACACGGTGACATCGCCGATGAAGCCCGCGCCCGCGATCATCGCGCCGGCAATGCCCGCATGCAGCGCGTCGAAGGGCGTGACCAGCGGCGCGACCAGCACGGCAAGCACCGTGGTGGTCAGCATCCCGCCCAGAAAGCCCTCCCAGGTCTTCTTCGGGCTGACTTGCGGCACGATCTTGTGCCGGCCGAAGAGTTTGCCCCAGGTGTATTGGGCGACGTCGTTGAACTGGGTGAGAAACACCAGGAAGAGCAGCAGCCCCGCGCCGGAAGCCGCGGTCCCGCCAACCGAGCCCGGCCCGTCCACCGGCAACACCAGCAGAAAGGCGGCATGGCTGATGGAGAAGACGCAGAGCATCAGCCCCCAGTTCAAGGTGCCGACAGCCTTCAGGAAGCCCTCCGTCTGTTGCGACAAGAGCATGACGAAGGGCAGGAACAGGAACATGTAGACCGGGATGAACACGGCGAACATGCCGTACCACTCGCTGGACACCCAGTAGTATTGGACCGGGATCGCCAGATAGGCGAAGAACAGAACCCGCCGGTCCGCCCGGCGCGTCGGGATCATCGACAGGTATTCCTTGAAGGCCAGGAAGCTGACGAGCGCGAAGATCACGATGGAGAAGGTGCGGCTGAGCAGGAAGGCGGCGGTGAAGACCGCGATCATCGCCCACCAGCTGGTCGTGCGCTGCACCAGTTCGGAGTGATCCGTTGCCGGCTGCAGCCGGGTGAGGGCGAAGACGATCAGGCTGGCGATCACGAGGATCCCCCAGATCCCGGCAATCGCGATGTGGATCGGCAAGAGCGTCATGGGCGCGGGCCTTCCTGTGTTTCCGCGAGCGCCTGACGCGCGCGGTTGAAAATGGTGAGGACCCCGAGCACGGCGGTCGCCGCCAGCACGATGTTGACCACGACGGAACCGATCAGCCCGAAGCCGATGAAGATCCCGAGCGTGCCGAAGACGACGGCCCTGTCGCTCTTGCCCATCGGACCGTCGTAGCGCCGCGATGCGCCGATCTGGATGCCGACGACGCCGGTCATCTCGCCGATCACGGCCAGCAGGCAGATGGCGACCGGAAGCCAGCCCGCGACACCGGGCAGGAGCGCGAAGGGCAGATACAGCGCAATATCCGAGACGACGTCGCCAAGCTCGTTGAGCACGGCGCCAAGGCGGGACTTCTGGTCGTGTTCGCGGGCGAGCATCCCGTCGACGGCGTTGAGCGCCATGCGCAGGAACAGGAGCCCGGGTAGCAGGACCAAGGGCAGCGGATGGCCTGGCGCGAGCAGAAGCGCCGCGCCGCCGGCAAGCGACAGCACGATGGCGGCAAGCGTCACCTGGTTGGCGGTAACGCCGGCGCGCGCCAGACGCCCGACGAGCGGACGCAGGAGGCCTTGGAAGCGGCTTTTCAGGTCGTAGATCGAGGGCATGAGAGTGCCGATTGCGCAGGGTGAAAATGGTAGCGGGACGAAAATCTGAAGCACTCGCGAGACGAGCGCGGCGCCACTATAGGGCCATTCAGCTTATCGGTTGAGCTCAAATGCAGAGGCAAGCATTTCGTTCAGGTCGAACTGTTCGTTGGGGTCAAAAACCAGCGAATAGAAAATCAGTTCGTCGGAAAAGCGGTGTCTTTCGGAAAGACGCATCGCGCCATAGGGGATGTCGATCTTCACCGCGGGAGCGAAGTTCGGAGGTTTTCCGATTTCGGCTGCTTGTGCACCAACACCCTCGAGCCACTCAGACGGCAATATCGGAATCCGTGAAATGCAGGCTTCGACTTGCGATACCAGTGGCTTCGCGCTCGCCGAAATCACGAGCTTCGGGCCTGGACGGTCCGAAGCGTCGTCCTGCCATCCGTCGTGAAAGGCAATTTCGCCGAATGCGTCCTGCCGTGTCTTGGCAAAAGCTGCATAGGCTTTCGCGGTCAGCCGGGGGTCGGACGAACAGACATAGACAGTAGTGATGTCCTTCGACCAGACCTGTCCTTCCTTCCAGCCGGCCTGCGCCATGTGCAGCGTCACGGAAGACGCGACAAGCACCGCGACAGCAATAAGGTTTGCTTTTGACAGTGCCATCCGCGAGGGCGTCTTCCTTTGATTCAGGTTCAGGCGCAGCCGCCGGCGCTCTCCGCCTTGGCCTTCAGGCCGATGAGGCTCTGGCGCGGGTTGTACTGGGGCTGGGTGAGGGCGAAGACCTGCTCGAGCCCGGTGCCGGCATTGTTGACGACAAAGACGTCCTGTACCACCAGCGTGTCGCAGCGCGTGCCCTGGAAGCGGACGCGGATGCGGAACTTGCGCTCGCCGTTGTCGGAGGGGCCGAACTCGGCGTCGAGGGCGGGGTTCGCTTCCGTCACCGTGCGCTCCAGAACAACCATGTTGGGCTGGTTCTGAGCAATCGGCGTGCCGCGTTCGGTCGCGCTCGCCACGATGCTCTGGCGGATGGTTTCGGGATCCGCGCGCACATTCACCGACTGGGCGCCTGCGGTGACCGTCAGCACCTCGGCCTGGGGGGCGACGGGGGCACTGCTTCTGCGACCAGACTGGCAGGCAGCGAGCGCGAGAGCGGCGGCGAGAAGAACGGTCAGGCGGATCAGCATGTCGGGCGGTCCCTTGCGAAAATGTCCGCCCCGGCGTGGCTCGGTCCGGGACGGGTGCCGCGTATAAGCCTTGGCCAAGGATGCAAGGTCAAGGTTAATAAAGCTCATATGGGCCGGAGGCCTCAGATCTCTTCGACCTGTGGCACCCAGGGCAAATCGGTGCTGCCGATGTCAATCCCCAATTGCGACAACAACGTGGTCGCCTGGCCGCGGTGGTGGGTCTGGTGATTGAACAAATGCGAGACCAGAAGCCAGCTCGGCTGGCTGCGGGTCTGTCCGTCCAGTCCGCTCGTCCACGACAGGGGGCGTGCCAGCCAGTCCGGCGTCAGCCCGTCGGCAAAGGCCTCGATGTCCGCATCCATGGCGCGGCGCGCTGAGGCGAGTTCCTCGAAGTCCTCGTAGAGAAGCGTGCCGATGGTGGTGCGCGGATAATCGTGTCCGGTGAAGCGGCTCATCCAGATTCGGTCGCCCAGAAGGATATGGTCGAGCGTGCCGTGCAACGACTTGAAGAAAGCGCCGCGGTCGGCCTTGCGTTCGGCGTCGTCAAGTTCTGCGCAGGCCTTGTAGATCTTGCCGTTCATCCAGCTGTTGTAGCGGGCGAAGGTCTGGCAGGTCCTTGGGGTCGTCATGATTTTCGCTCGTCGCTTGCGCCGCCGAGGTGGGGATCACGGCGCGATTCGAAAATTTGCTAGAAGGTCTCGCCGGTCTTGAAGCCACCGCCGCCGAAGCTGTCGCCGCTGCCGAAGCCGCCACCGCCGAAGCCGCCGGCATCACCGCCGCCGCCTCCGGGAAATGTGCCGCCCATGGAGCCGGGCAGTCCGATGCCGCCGGGAAAGCCGATGTTGCGGCCGTGCCGCTTGCGGCGGCGGCGCGATTTTTCGGCCCGGGTCCAGTAGTCCGCGCCGGACAGGGCGCCCTTGGCAAGCTCGCCGAGGAGCACGCCGGTCAGGCTGTCGTCGTCGAAGGTGGAGTCCCAGGTGTCGTAGCGCTTGGAGCGGAAGCGCCGCGCGACCTTGGCGAGTTCGTCCCGCCGCTCCGCCAGTCCGCGCAGGTCGCGCTGATCCGCCTCGATTTCCTGTGCCTTGCGGGCAATCGAGGCGTCGAGATCCTGCAGACGGCGGACGATGCGCTCGTCCTGCGGCGAGGGCGTGGCGCGCGCCTCCTTCCAAAGGGTCGTGAGTTCCTCCGAGCGCAGCGAGCGCAACAGGGCTTCCTCGGCCGACTTGTAATTCTCGTCCTCGCCGGCGTGAAGACGCTGCTCGCGCGGCGCCAGCTCCTGGAGGTTCGCCTCCATTGCCTCGAGGCGCTGCGTCAGCTCTTCGATCGCGGTCTCCGCCGTCTCGATCGCGGCGGCGAGATCCTCCCCGGCGATATCCGCTGCCGCCTGGCGCGACAGATCTCCGAGTTTTGCCATCTCCGTTTCCACGTCCGCCTCCCGGTCTCCGGCATAGGCATCCAGGCGTTCCGGGATTTCCACCAGCATCGCGTAATTCGGGCGGGCATCGGAATAGCGCACCAGCCGGGCGACCCAGCGGTCGAGCATGCGCACGATCCCGCGCGAGGCATAGTCCGGCGTCGCAAATCCGCGCTGCCACAGATAGAGGAACAGAGGATCGTTTTCGTAGGCGGTGCCTTTTTCGGCGCGGTCCGCCTTGGCCTGGTCGGCTTTGGCGCGGGCGGCGGTTGCCATGGTGCGCGCGGCCTCGACCGCTTGCTGCTGCACCTGAAAGGCGGGATCGGCCTCAAGCCGGGCGTCGACATCCTCCAGAATGCCGTCGAGCCGGTCGCTGGCCGCATCCCGTTCCCGGGTCAGGCGCCGGCGCTCCTCGGTCGCATCCGCGATGTCGCGTTCCAGTGCCTCGCGTTCCGCGCGCAATGCGGACAGCGCTAGCTCGCGCTGTTCCAGATGGTGTCGCGCCTTGGCCTCGTCCTTGTCGATGCGCTGGCCGAAGGCCCGGTCGCCGCCGTCGCGCAGGCGGAAGCGGGCAAGCTCGCGGTAGGCTTCCAGTTCCTGCGCGCGCATGTCGTTGAGTTCGCGCATGGATTGTTCGACGCGCCGCGTCAGCCGCGATTCCTCGCCGCGCAAGTCGTTGAGCGTCCGTTCGATGGACCCGAGGGTCTGGCGTCCACTCACCATCTTAGCTGCACCTCAAAGCCTACCATTTCGTGATCGCCCCGGTCTCGACCGCGGCATTCCAGACCGGCTCGAGACGCCCGCTCGTCTTGGTGCCGAGGATCGCGTTCTGGACGATGCCGTCCTCCTCCTTGTCCTGGCGCACGGCATCGAAGGTGCTCTTGGGAACGCGCTGGGCCCAGATCTCGACCGTGGTCGCTTCGCCGTCTTCCTCGGAGATGACCTCGCGCGGGAGCACCTTGCCGTCGGGCGCGACCGCCTCGACGACCAGATAGTAGTTGCGGGTGGCGCGGTTGACGTCGGGAATGCGGGTGACGCCGGTCGGCACACCCGGCCGCGACACGATGCGCACGTCATAGGTCTCGCGCAACCGCGCCTCGAGCGCGCGCAGATCGGCGATCGCGCCCCGCGCGGCCTCGGCGTCGCCGGCGGCCGCCGCCGAAGTCGCGATCGCCGCCAGCGTTTCGGCCTGGGTGCGCGCCGCGTCCACCTCCGCAAGGTCGGAAATCCGCGCGCGAAGCGCGGCCGCGTCCGCCGGAAGCGTTTCGCTCAACTCGATGCGCAGCGCCTCCGCCGCCCGCTCGCGCGGCACGACGACCAGATAGCGCCAGGCCAGGAGGGCCGCCGCCAGAACCAGCAGCGCGATCAGCAGCGCCTTTCCCCAGCGCGCGCGGGTCACGTAGATGAGCGCCAGCGTGCGCTGGAAGCCCGCTGCCGGCGGGGCGTAGACAAAGCGGTTCTGCTTCAGGCTTTCGACGCCTTCCTGCAGGATCCGGTCCGGGACCTCGATGCCCTGGCTGCGATAGAGATCGCGCAGGCGGGCGATCATCTGGGCGTCGCGCTGGTCGGAGTCGAGCTCCTTGAGCGCGACCCTCTCGTCGTGGCGAAGCGTGTCCACGACGTCCATGGCCATCATCAGTTCGTCGAGTGGCGCCTTCTTGGAGGCGGTGTCGGAGGGCATGCACTCGTTCCCGTTCAACAGCTGTCATGCGATCCCGCCCGGCCGGTGGCCATACCGCCTGCGGGTCGGTCCTCACGGTTGCGGCCGGGCGGTGATCCCGTCACGGCCGCTGCTTGCCAGGATGCCCGACGCGCGGCTTACGCGCCGATCATGTTGCCCTGCGCGGCGAGCTTGGCGAGCCGGCGTTTGCCGTCCTCGACCGCATCGCGGATTTCCTCGGAATTCTTGGTCGACATCACGCGCATCTCGTTGATGATCTCGCGCGAGTTGACCTGGAAGTTGATCACCGAATCCACCAGCTTCTTGACGGCTGCCGCCTGAACCGTGGGGCCGTATCCGGCCTTGAGCGCGGCTTCCTGCACCGCGTCGCCGATCTCGGCGAGCGTCTCCAGCGACTTGGACACGCCGTCCTTCATCGCGTTCAGCGTCTCGGTGGATTCATGCAGGCCCTGAAGCCCCGTGAAGGAGGCGTTCAGCGCGGTCAGCACGGAATCATTGGTGGAGAAGAAGCTCACCGCCTGCGAGTAGACCCGCTCCTTGGCGTTGGTCGTCTGCATCAGGCGCGCCATGATGACTTCCGACGTGTTGTAGCCGATCGTCAGGTTGTCGGAGAGGTCCTTTGCGACCTGGTAGCGCTTCTCCTCGTCCTGCATCACGCGCATCTTCTCGTCGCGGGCAAGCTCCAGACGCGCCTTTCCGGCCGGATCGTCCCCGGTATAGGCCTCGACGGTCTTGTTGGCCTCCTCAAGGCCGGCCTTGGCGGCATCGAGCTTGGCGCTTGCGGTCTGCAGCACCTCCAGCGCCAGGACCTCGGCCTGTTTCAGCGCGCCGCGGAAATCGCGATAGGCCTCGAGGATGCGCTGCTCGCGCTCGATCTGGTCCTTGGTGTCGCGCGCCACGTCCAGATAGGTGTCGCGGATCTTGCCGAAGCGGTCGGAGACCGTGCCCCGCGTCATGTCCCGCCACTTGTTCGACAGGCCTTCCATGAAGGAGATCTTGCCGTCGGAGAGCTGGTCGACCATGGCCTTGGCGTCGTCGCGGATCGAGTTGAACGCCTCGGTGATCGCCTCGTAGCGATCGCCGATGGACATGGCCTGGATCTCGTTGCGCACCACCTCGTTGAAGGTCTGCGCCTGGCCGAGGGTCCGGGTGATCACGGCGATCTTGTCCGGCGACAGGTCGGAAATCTTCTCGAGCAGCGCGTTGATCGGTGCTTCCGCGGTGCTGCCGGGCATCAGGCCCATGTCCCGCAGGGCGCCCATCGCGCGGTCGAGATACTGCATGGGCGACAGGGCGGTTCCCGCCGTTGCCTGCGGGGCCGTTTGCGTATCCGACATTGCCGTTGTCTCCGCCATTGTGCGTCCTCTGTCTTCAGTTTCCGCCAGGCCCGGTTGCGGCGCCATGGCGAAAGGGACCCGATATCAAGTTCCGGCCGTGGTGCGCCGGATCGTTCATGCGCCCTTCGCGTCCGGCGTTTCCGGCGCCGCGCGTGGTGCGCGAAACTGAGTTAAGCACATTCCCTGTGACAGTTACACGCCCCAGGCCGCCGCGATGCGAGATGCGCTCTAAGGTGTTGCGTCCATGCCCGCCCGGGCGTCGCAAACGGCGATCCGCGCGGCCAGACGGGCGTTGTTCCTGACCAGCGCGATGTTGGTGTCCAGACTGCGTCCGCCGGTCATCTCGTAGACAAGGGCAAGCACGAAGGGCGTTACATCCTTGCCGGAAATGCCGCGTTTCGCGGCCTCCGCCACGGCCGCGTCGATGATGCCGGCCATTTCGCCGGCCGGGATCTCGGCGCTCTCGGGAACCGGGTTTGCGACCAGCACGCCGCCATGACCGGGAAAGCTCCTGCGAACGGCCAGAAGCTCGGCGATGTCCTCGGGCGTATCCAGCCGGTAGGGCGCGGGCAGGCCGCTCGAACGCGACCAGAAGGCGGGGAAATCGTCGGTGCCATAGGCAACGACGGGAACGCCGCGGGTCTCCAGCACTTCCAGCGTCTTCGGCAGATCCAGAAGCGCTTTCGCACCGGCGGCGACCACGCAGACCGGCGTGCGCGCCAGTTCCTCCAGGTCGGCGGAAATGTCGAAGCTGTCCTGCGCGCCCCGGTGCACGCCGCCGATGCCGCCCGTGGCAAAGACCGAAATGCCGGCGGCATCGGCCGCCATCATCGTCGCTGCGACCGTGGTCGATCCGGTGCGCCGGGTGGCGAGCGCGAAGGCGAGATCGGCGCGCGAGCATTTCATCGCGGTCTTTGCTTCGGCAAGCCGCTCCATCTCGCCGTCCAAAAGCCCGACATGCAGCTTTCCGTCGAGGGCCGCGATGGTCGCCGGTACGGCGCCTTGCGCGCGAATGTCGGCCTCCACCTGACGCGCGGTTTCCGCGTTCTTCGGCCAGGGCATGCCATGGGTGATGATGGTCGATTCCAATGCCACGACGGCCTGGCCGGCGGCGCGGGCGTCCGCAACTTCCGCGCTCAGCACGATCCGTGAATTGGGGAGGGAAGAGAGCCTGGTCGACATGTGTGCCTCGAAGTCCGGTGCGCGGAGCAAAGGGTCGGATCCGCGCGATGCGCGCCGGCGCCCTTATAGGCGCGCGAGCAGCACTGCGTCGAGACGCATGTCGTCGCGCCCTAAGGTTTTTCCGGCCTGTAACCGGGCGGTTACGCAGTCGGTGGGGCAGCTGCCGCGTGTTCGCCAAGGACGGCGTCCCAGGTGAGCGTGGCAGGGGCTGCCCCTTGCGCCTGCACGGTCACGCGTGCCGCAGCGAGGCCGGCGCGGGCGGCGTCGGCAATGTCCCAGCCGCGCGCG
>MDTD01172607.1_pt1 | contig 42279 bp, 39 predicted proteins | sample 811221 | NCBI WGS metagenome assembly MDTD01 (sample SAMN05326646, study PRJNA326480) | marine metagenome | isolation source: seawater | place: Pacific Ocean: South West | collected 2011
CTCAAAACTAGTTCTTCCTATAGAGCCGTGGTAGACCACCACGTTGATAGGCTGGATGTGGAAGCGCAGCAATGCGTGCAGCTTACCAGTACTAATAGCTCAATTGGCTTGATTTATGCACTGAAAAAAATTTTTATAATATTAATAATTTCTTAAAATCTAAAGATTGTTTTTTCCAAAAATATGAAATTATTCATGATTTTTTAACGTTTTATGGATTAAATAAAAAATCTATTGACTGTTCAAATCTTGAACGATATGTTCAATTTTTGAACATGGATAATAAAACTGATTTACTAAATATTTTAAGAAAGATTTACCTTAAACCTGAGCATTCCCAAAGAACTCTTGCAAAAGATTTAGGTTTTAGTCTTGGTAAACTTAATTATTGCATCAAAGCTCTAAAAAATAAAGGTTTGATCAAAATTCATAATTTTTCTAAAAACCAGCACAAACTTCACTATATTAATAAATATGTTTTAACGCCAAAAGGTATAGATCTCAGAATTTCTTTAACTCTTCAATATATGAAGAAAAAAATGCAAGAATACGATGAATTAAAAAAAGAGATAGGATCAAAATAATGTGGGCCGTAATTAAATTAAAAAATATTAAAAACAAATTTGATGTTGAAAAATCATTAATAAACATAATTGGACCTGATGTTAAATTTTATGCTCCTAAAATTCAAATAGATAAAAAATGCAAAAATAATTACATTAAAAAAGATTGTTTTGTTTTAGGAAATTATGTTTTTGTCCATCATAAAAAAATTTTAAATAAAATGATTTTTCATAAAATAAATTTTACCAGAGGGCTCGATTGCCTTTTGGATGGATTTAAAAGCTGTCAAAATGAAATTTCAGATTTTATTGACAAATGTAAAATTTTAGAAAATTCCTCTGGGTATCTTACTCAAGATTTTTTTAAAGTTATCACCGGTGACAAAGTTAAGTTTAATACTGGTCCATTTACCAGCTATATTTCAGAAGTCATTAAGGTTGAGAGTAAAAAAATTAACTTATTAATTGGTAATTATAGTTTAGTTGTTAAAAAGAAAAATTATTTATTATCATTAGTGTAGTTAAAATATATAGTTGATGAAATTATCAAGGTAAAACCACATTTACCAATAGCGGAGCTATGCCAAATTTTATTCCAGACAATAAGTTATTACGTTATTTCCTCTATATTATTTTTTTAGTAAGTTTCTTTTTTTTTGAAATTAAAGAATTTTTAAAATCTTTTTATAAATTTTTATTTGTTTTCAAATATATATCTTTAAAAAATTTTGTTTATTATAAATTGGGATTAAGTTTTGAGTTAAAAAATATTAATTTTAATTCTTATATAAAAAATAACAAAAAAATATGGACCTCTAAAATTAATTTCAAAAATGATGAGAAAATTATCGTTACAGGATTTGTACATTTACCAGGTGATCAAATTCCAAATTGCATAATTGGTAAATATTTAGAATTATATCATAATACAAGATTGTATGGGTTTTTAGATAAAGGAGATATTTTTGGAGAATTAATATTTAAAAGTTTTGGAATTAAAAATATTTTAACACTCGATAAAAAAAATTTTTTCACAAGATTTTCAAACTTTTTACATGCTTTATTAATTGTTGATAAAATTAAACATGTCGATGATTTGATAAACTTTAAATTTAAAAACATTAATGTTGGCAAATCTACTTATGATCATTTCTTAAGATTTACAAACAATGCTACTACAGAGAAAGTATCATTTAAAATTATTTTATTTTTATCTCAATGTTTATATATTATTAATGATTTACAAAGAAAATTTAAAAATTCTAAAATCAAAGCTATAGTTGAGACCGAAACACAATTTATACCATCATCATTAATATTTCAGTTTTTTTTAGAAAAAAATGTACCGATATTTTCACGAGAAAACGGACCTAATGACTGTAGTATTCGAAAATATTCTTCAGCCAATGAGACTTATACTCCGAGATATGAAATTTCCAAGAAATTATTCAAAAATATTCTTGAGATTGGGAACAACAAGGCCTCAGATAAAGGATTTGAAATTCTTGAAAAAAGATTTCAAGGAAAAGATAGACAGATTTTTTATGGTCGAGATAAATTTAAACATATTGAATTAAAAGAATATGATAAAGAAAAAATATCAAATTTGAATAATTGGGATATAAAAAAACCCATCGTATGTGTTTTTGGTCATTGTCTTGTTGATAATAATTTTGAGCTTGGTTGGAGATTATATAGAGATAACCTTACATGGTTAAGAGAAACTTTAAAAATTATTTCAAAAATAGACAATGTGAATTGGTTAATAAAGCCACATCCGCTTGAAAAGACGTATGAAAAAATAATTACTAATACAGAAAAAGAAATTTTAAATTATAATAATTCTAATATTAAGCTTTGTCCGGAAGATATTAGTCCAAAATCTCTAACTAAGATTTGTTTAGCAGGAATAACATCTACAGGATCAGTTGCTATCGAATTTACAGGCTTTGGTTTACCCGTTGTAACTGCTGGCAAAACTCCATTTTCCGAATTAGAAATAATTGATGTTCCAAAAAGTAAACAGGAATACGAAAACCTTTTAAAGAATATAAATTCCATTCCGAAACCATCATTAAAAAAAATTGAAATGTCTAAAGCATACACCTATATTTTATCTAAATTAATTCTTACTAGACTTCCGTTAATACCTAAATTTGATATAAATTCAAAATTAGATTTTTCTTTTTTTAAAAATGCAGAAAAACTTTTAGAAAGATATGATTCTAAAAATGATAAATTTAAAGATTATTTTTTTTATCAATTAGATAATAATGAACGACATACAATTAATCATGAATTATTAAAAAATTTAAATTAGCGATGATAAAAAAACTATTTTATAAAATTTGTTGGCAACTTTCGAAGGCTCTTAATATAAAATCAATCAATAAGAATCTAGCTATATTAAACTTAGAAAATAATTACGCAAAAATTAGAGAAAAAAATAAAGATGATTTAATACTTTTTGGTCGTAAGGTTTTTTCTCAAAGTGATGAAGATGGAATTATTGATGAAATTTTTAAAAGAATATCAACTAAGAGTAAATATTTTATAGAAATTGGAATTCAAGACGGAAAAGAATGTAATACAACTAATTTACTTTTTCAAAATTGGAAAGGCATTTGGATTGAAAAAGACCAAAAATATGCAGAAGCTGCAAAAACAAATTTTGAGAGATATTCAAAAAATATTAGAATAATCAATGAAGGCGCAAACATAAATAATATTAATAAATTGCTTTCCAATAACATTCATAACGATTTCAAAAATACTGAAATTGATCTTTTGTCTATTGATATCGGACTAAACAATTATCATGTACTGAAAGCAATTACTTCAATAAAGCCTAGGGTGATTGTTACAGAATATAATGCTAAATTTGGACCAATAATAGATTGGGTCGCAGAGTATGATAACACGAAAGAGTGGGATAACTCAGACTATTTTGGAGCCTCATTTAATGCATACTGTAAAATGTTAAATGATAAAGATTATCACTTAGTATCCTGCAATATCACTGGAGTAAATTGTTTTTTTGTAAGAAAAGATTTACTGAATGATAAATTTGAGAAAGATCTTGATTTGATAAAATTATATCAGCCAGCTAGATATAATCTTATAAAAGCTTTTGAAACTGATTTAAAAATAAGAATCTAAATATTATTCAATAAAAAAAATGTCCCCTAGTAACAAGATTTTAGAAGTATGGCTTAATGAAAATAATGTAAGCTATTTAAAAAACGTAAAGTTAAGCAGTGTATCTTGGCTTAAAGCTGGAGGAATCAATGAAATAATGATATTCCCTCAAAATTTAAATGAGTGCGAATTAATAACTAAATTTTTTTTAGACAACAAAATTAATTATTATCCTGTTGGAAATCTTTCAAACATTATTTTTAGAGATGGTAATTTTGTTACTCCATTAATTAATATGAGAAAAATGAGTCAAATTAAATATGACTTTAATGGAGATAATATTTCATTAGAACTTGAAAGTGGCTTATCAATTACAAAATTATCAAACGAAATGAAAAAAAATTCAATTACAGGGTTTGAGGGATTAGCCGGAATACCTGGCACAATTGGAGGTGGAGTAACCATGAATGCTTCTTCTTATAACAATAGCTTGTGTGAGTATTTAACTAAGATTTTAGTAATTGATGAAAAAGGGAATAAGTTGATTATTAATAAAAAAGAGCTTAATCTATCTTGGAGATATTCTGTATTACAAAAAAAAAATTATTTAGTTATAAGAGCATTTTTTTCTATTCCAAAAATAAACATCATTGACAAGGATATAATTGAAAAAACACAACTAAATATTCAAAATCATAGAATAAAATTTCAAGAAAAGAAGTTACCTAATCTTGGAAGCCTTTTTGCAACCAAAAACTTATATAAAGATTTAAGTAAAGTAAATTTAAAGTTTAAACTAATTTATTATTTATCTAATATCCTGGAATTAGTAATTCGTAAGCTTTTTAAAAATAAAATTTTCTTATTTAGAAAAATTTTGGTTCAGGTTTATATAAATTTACTTGAGATAGATAAAAATTCAGACTTTTCATTGTCTGAAAAAACAATTAATTGTCTTATAAACAAAGGTTCGAATAATGGTGATCATGCAATAAAAATCGTAAAGGCAATTCAAAAAAAAATTGGCAATCACTTAAGGTTAGAAAATATTATAATCGATCATCTTAAATAAAATATGAAGTTTGAAATAATTACTTTCCATTTTAGTTTTAATCATGGGGCTCTTTTACAGAGTTACGCTTTAAAAAAATTTTTAAACAAAAATTTAAAAGTCAATTTCAATCCATATCAACCATATGGATTAGTCCTTAGAGAAATAAAAAGCGCTTTGAAAAGTTCAAATAGCATAAATTTATTACTTGGTTTAAAGCGTGTCTTTAAAATATTATTTTGGAGATTTAATAATAAACATTTTATTTTTCCAATAAAAATAAACTCAGGTAATAACAAGGTACAAATATTTGGAAGTGATGAAATTTGGAATATTAAAAATCCCATATTTGGATATGATAATTTTTTCTTAGGCAATAGTGGAACATCAAAAAAAATAGCTTATGCTGCAAGTTTTGGATCAACATTATTAAAAGATATTGATAAGAAAAAAAAAGATGAAATTAAATATTTTTTAAGAAAATTTAAAAGAATTTCAGTAAGAGATCTTAATTCACAAAAAATTATAAAAAAATTGATTGGAAAAAAACCACCAATTGTTCTAGACCCAGTTTTTTTGATACAAGATAAAGTATATCTTAAAAAGCTTAATTATAACGTAAATAATTATGAGGAAATTTATAAAGAAAAATTTGCCATTATTTATGGCAAAATAAAATTAAGACACATCAAAAGTTTTAAAAAATATTGTGATAACAATAAAATAAAAATAGTTTCTATTGTTTATTACAATGAATGGTGTGAGACTAATTTGCCGAGTATAAATCCTTCGGAATTTATTAGATTAATAAAATACTCTTCATATGTAATAACATCCATGTTCCATGGTGTTCAGTTTTCAGTAAAGTTTAAAAAACAATTTTTTTTTGTTGAGGATAATTACAGAAAAAATAAGTTAGAATATTTTATTAGTTATTTAAATTTAAAAAAAAGAAATATTAAATATTTCAGAGAAGGTAATAAAATTAATTATCAAAAGGTATATATCAAATTAAGAAATTGGATAAAATATTCAAAAAACTTTATGAATTTTTCCATAAAAAAGTATAATAAAATAGAATCGTTTTAGATCTTATGAAAAAAAATGCGTTTATAACTGGTGGGGCAGGTTTTATCGGTTCCCATTTGATAGAAAAATTAGTAAAATTAAATTTTAATGTAAAAGCATTGGTTCCATATAATGTAGATAATTCTTGGGGATGGATCGACACTTTTGATAAAAAAATTTTAAATAATGTCGAAGTAATCCAAGGTGATATTTCTGATAGTAATTTGATAAGAAGAGAAATCAAAGGTTCTAATTTGATATTTAATTTAGCAGCGTTGATCTCAATACCATATTCCTATAAATCATCTTTTAGTTATGTAAATTCAAACATTATAGGTTCTTTAAATTTTTTAGAGGCAATAAGAGATATAAATTTTGATTTATATGTTCAGACATCAACAAGCGAGGTATATGGTAGTGCTCAGTATATCCCAATAGATGAAAAACATCCCTTAAATGCACAGTCTCCATATGCTGCTACAAAAATAGCATCAGACCAATTAGCGTTATCTTTTGAGAAAACTTTCAAGTTACCAATCACAGTTATAAGACCTTTTAACAATTTTGGACCAAGACAGTCACTAAGAGCAGTAATCCCAACAATTATAAATCAATGTTTATCTGATAAAAAATATATTAACCTTGGCAATCTTAAAGCGAGAAGAGATTTTTTATATGTTGATGACTGTGTAGATGGTTTTATTAAATGTATTAAAAATAAAAAAAAATGTATTGGTAAAACAATCAATTTGTCAACCAACAACGATCATTCTATTCTTAAAGTTGTCAAAGAAATCTCATTAATCACTGGAACAAAAAAAAAAATTATTTTAGATAAAGATAGAATAAGACCAAAGAAGAGTGAAGTTGATCTATTGAGAGGCTCTAACAATCTAGCAAAAAAAATTCTTGGATGGGAAGCAAAATTATCTAATAAAAAAAATTTTAGAGTTGCATTAGAAAAAACTGTAAATTGGTATAAAAAAAACTTTCACAAATTCAAAGACAAAACATATAACTACAATATTTAGGACTGATGAAAAAAATTGTAATTTTCTCAGGTAGTAGAGCTGATTATGGGCTTTTAAAAGATCTTATTAAAAAATTGAAAAAGGAAAAAAATCTCAAGATTTCAATAGTTTCTGGTCCACCGCACAGTTCAAAAAAATACGGATATACATATAAAGAAATTTTGAAGAATTTCAAAATAGATTTAAAAATTGTTAGTAAAATAAAAAATACATCCTCTCATGAGATATTACAGCAAATTACAAATACTATTTCTCAATTATCAAATTATTTTAAAAAAAATAAATTTGATCTTGCAATAGTATTGGGCGATAGATACGAGGCATTAGCTTTTTCTACAGCATGTTTTTTTTTTAAGATTAAAATTTTACATTTTCATGGGGGTGAGAAAACAGTTGGAGCTTTAGATGATACTATAAGGCATGTAATTTCAAAGTTTTCAGACTTTCACTTCACGTGTAATAAAATTTATAAAAAAAGATTAATTCAGTTGGGAGAGAGACCAAAAACAATTTTTAATTTTGGAGCCGTAGGATTAGCAGACCTAGTTTCAATGAAATTTTTATCAAAAAAAAAGATCAATAAAATCTTGAATTTGAAAGCAGAGAGAAATAACATACTTGTTACTTTCCATCCAGAGACATTAAGTAGTTTACAACCAAAAAAACAAATAATGAAAATTATTAGTGCTCTAAGATCTTTTAAAACACAAAATATAATATTTACCTATAACAACACCGATCTTCAAGGAGATAAAATATTAACTGAAATTAAAAATTATTCAAAAAATAAGGATAACGTTTACTTATTCAATTCCCTAGGAAGAGAAATGTATTTAAATCTTTTAAAAACATCTTCAGTTGTAATAGGAAATTCTTCAAGTGGAATATTTGAGGCGCCACTTTTAAAAACACCCACAATTAATATAGGAAATAGACAAAAAGGAAGAATTCTTTCACCAAGCATTATTAATGTGAAATACGACTCAAATGAAATAAAAAAAAAATTAAACTCAATTTTACTATCAAGTAAGAAATTTCAATATAAATCATATTTTTATAAAAAAAATTCTTTAATAGAAATTTTAAAAAAAATTAGAGAAATATTAACAGTTAAAAAATCATTTAAAGAATTCTATGACCACTAAAAAAAGTAAATTAGAAATAATTGCAGAAATTGGCGTAAATCATAATGGAAAAATGAGCTATGCTAGGAAACTAATTAACGTAGCAAAAAAGTGCGGAGCAGATTATGTAAAGTTTCAAAAATTTAATGCCAGTGATATTGCACACAAAAATTTAAAGAAAGTAAAATATCAAAAAACAAATAGTAATAGAAAAGAGACACAGTATCAAATGCTTCTAAATTTAGAATTAAAAGAAAAACAATTTTTAATTTTAAAAAATTATGCAAAAAAAAAAGGAGTTAAATTTCTTTTATCAATATTTGATACTAATGATCTAAAATTTGTTGAAAAAAAAATTAAAGCAAACTTAATCAAAATACCATCTGGTGAAATAACAAATTTTCTTTTACTTAAAAAACTCAATCTAAAAAAATATAAGATAATTTTATCTACTGGCATGAGCAATATAAAAGAAATAATGAATGCACTTAACCAAATAGTTGGAAGAAAAGTTTATAAAATGCGTAATACCAAAGTAATCATTGAAAATAAAAATTTATATAACAAAATTAAAGATAGAATCCACCTACTCCATTGCACATCAAGTTATCCTACCGATTTAAAAGAGGTTAATTTGAATTGTATGGAAACTTTAAAAAGCCATTTTAAATTGAAAGTTGGATATTCTGATCACACTGTATCTAATTTAGCTTCAATTGCTTCAGTAGCTTCTGGCGCAGAACTTATAGAAAAACATATAACTTTAAACAAAAATTTTTCTGGCCCTGATCATAAATCTTCATTAGATCCGTTTGAATTCAAGAATTTTGTAAAATCCTTAAAAGATACAAAAGTTTTGATGGGTTCGAACAAAAAAAAAGTACAATTATCTGAATTAGAAACAAAAAAATTAGTTAGAAAAAGAATTTTTGCAGCGAAAATTATTAGAAAATTTGAGACGTTTTCAGAAGATAACTTAACTTCAAAAAGATATCATAAAGGTATTTGTGCATCAAAAATAGATGATTTTGTTGGTAAAAGAAGTAATAAAAACTATAAGAAAGGTGAAATTATATTTAAGTAAATTATGATTATACTTTCTATATATCCGTGGACAAATACTTCATCAGCAGCTTTGTCTATTAATGGAAAAATTGTTTCAGCTTCTCCTGAGGAAAGATTTAATCGCGTCAAAGGGAGCTCTGATTTTCCAATCAATGCTATAAATTGGTGTCTCAAGGAAAATAAATTAAATTGGAAAAATATTGATGCAGTCGCGATAGCTTGGAATCCTGCTAAAAATATAAATTCTGCCTCATCAAGATGGATAAATAATATGAGATGGAGGGGAGAGTTTTTAAGCAATGTGCCTGCACAAATAATGAAAATGATTAATTATGAAAGTGATAATCATTTATCTATTTTCTTTGATAAACAGAAAATTTTTTTTTTAAATCATCACGAATGTCATGCCGCCTCAGCATTTTTTGCTTCACCATTTAAAAATTCAGATATTTTAACGATTGATGGTCATGGTGAAAATGAAACATGTTTTATGGGATATGGCAGATCTGGTAAAATAATAAAAAAAAATTCGATACCATATCCTCATTCTGTCGGGTTATTTTATGGTACATTTACAGATTATTTAGGATTTAAACCAGACTCAGATGAGTGGAAAACAATGGCCCTCTCTTCCTTTTCAAAAAAAAAAAATATTTATGATAAAAAAATTAGTAAAATTTTTCATTTAACAAAAAATGGCATTGAATTAGATTTAACATATTTCAATTATTTTTTTTTCGATGCACAAAAAAATTTTTATAATGACAAATTTATTAGATTATTTGGGAAGAGTAGACAAATAAATGATAAATATGAGAAAAGACACTATGAAATTGCGGGAGCAATGCAAAGAGCATTTGAAAAACAAGTATTTCATTTACTTAAATTAACTAAAAATCAAGGAATTAATTCAGGAAATATCGTTTTAGCTGGCGGCGCTGCAATGAATTGTGTCTTTAATGGATTATTAGAAAAAAATAAGATGTATAAAAATAATTATATTCCACCATGGCCTGATGATTTAGGGGTGTCAATAGGTGCAGCATATCTGTTAGATAATAAACTAAGAAAAAATAAAAGAAAAATTGAAAAAATAAGATCTTCTTTTTTAGGTCCAAAATATAACCCAAATTTTGTTGAAAACGAAATTCGAAAATATAAATTAAATTATTCTAAACCAAAAAAATTAAGTGAGTTTATCGCAAAAAAAATTTCTGACGGAAAATTGATAGGATGGTTTAATGGAAGAATGGAATTCGGACAACGCGCTTTAGGAAACCGATCTATTTTAGCAGATCCAAGAAATAAAAAAATTAAAGATATAATAAATAGAGCGATTAAATACAGGGAGAACTTTAGACCATTTGCACCAGCTGTTCTTGAGGAAGAGGCTCATAAATACTTTGATATAAAGAGAGGTACTAAGATAGAGTTTATGGAAAAGGCTGTTCTAGTAAAAAATCTATGGAGAGATAAAATTCCAGGAGTAACTCATGTTGATGGAACGGCAAGAGTTCAAACAGTTTCAAAAAAAATAAATCCCGATTTTTACGACTTAATTTACGAATTTGGAAAAATAACAAAAGTACCTATTCTCATCAATACCTCATTAAATTTAAATGGTGAACCAATAGTTTGTTCTCCAAAAGATGCAATTAGAACATTTTTTTCTTGTGGATTAGATATTTTAGTTCTTGGAAAATTTGTAATAGAAAAATAATTCCATTAAATTTGAAAAGTATAAAAAATTAGATATTTAAAGTATTAAAAATGAATAAAGGACAAAAACTTTTAAAAAAAGCAATAAAAATTATACCTGGTGGTAACCAACTTCTATCTAAAAGAAGTGAGATGTTTCTTCCAGGAGTATGGCCTGCATACTATAAAAAAGCAAAAGGATGCAAAGTATGGGATTTGAATGGTAAGATGTATTATGATTTTGCCGGAATGGGCGTAACATCTTGCGTTCTGGGTTACTCCAATGATGACTTAAACAAATCACTCATCAAAGGACTCAAAGATGGATCCATGTGTACACTCAATGCTACTGAGGAAGTTGATCTTGCTAATGAGTTATTAAGAATTCACAAGTGGTCAGGTATGGCTAAATTTTGCAAGTCAGGAGGAGAGGCGTGCATGGTGGCAATTAGAATTGCAAGAGCATATACAAAAAAAGATAACATTGCTTTTTGTGGTTATCATGGATGGCACGATTGGTATTTAGCTACCAACATGAGTAATAAAAAAAATTTAGACAAACAATTACTTCCAGGTTTAAAAACGAAAGGTGTATCCAACACGTTCAAAAACACAATTAAGCCATTTATGTATAATGATATAGATTCTTTAAAAAAAATCTTCAAAAATAAAAATAATAATATTGGAATAATAATTATGGAACCCACACGAGGTGTAAAACCTAAAAATAATTTCTTAAAACAAGTTAAATCAATTGCAAAAAAAAATGGCGCTATACTTATTTTTGATGAGATTACATCAGGATTTAAAGATAACTATGGTGGTATTCATTTAAAATTTAAAGTTAATCCCGATATGGCTATATTTGGTAAATCTATTGGAAATGGTTATCCTATTTCAGCTATTATTGGTAAAAAAAAAATAATGGAGGTTGCACAAGATACATTTATCAGTTCCACAATGTGGACAGACAGGTTAGGATTTATTGCTGCAAATGAAACTCTAAAAAAATTAAAGAAAAATAAAATTCATAAAATAATATCATCTTATGGAAATTTAATAAAAAATGGTTGGATTAAAAATGCAACAAAACATAAAATTGATATTTCAGTCAGCGGACTAGATACAATTTTGTATCTTAAATTTAATTATAAAAATAATGCAGAGATTGTAACTTTTTTTACTCAAGAAATGTTAAAAAGAGGTTATTTAGCTGGGTCACAAGTTGCAACAAGTTCTGCTTATAATAAGAATTTAATTAATAAATATCTAAAAGAGGTTGATCAAGTTTTTGGTAAAATTAGATTTTTTCTTGAAAAAGGGAAATTTCCATTAAAAGGAGAAATTAAACATTCAACATTTAAAAGACTTACAGGATAAACGTAACTGAGAAAAAAAATTTATGCAACTTGAAAATTTATTTAGACTTTTAAAAAAACAAAAAAAACAGTCTATGCTTCCCCTACACTCACCAGATATATCAATTAAAGATTATAACATTCTAAAAAATTGCGTAAAATCAACAAACATCTCAACCTATAGTAATTATGTAAAGCTTTTTGAAAATAAACTAAAAAAATATACAAAATCTAAATATGTAATTGCAACAAATTCAGGAACATCAGCGTTACACTTAGCTTTAATGAGTTTTGATATAGATGAAGGTGATGAAATTTTAATTCCCTCCCTTAACTATGTTGCTCCAGCGAATGCAATTATGTATTGCAATGGAAGCCCTCATTTTGTTGATGTAAACAAAAAAACGTTAAGTGTAGATATTGAAAAACTTGAAAATTATTTGAAAAAAAATTTATTAAAAAAGAAAGATTTCTTTTTAAACAAAGTTACAAAAAAAAAAGTTAGGGGCATGATAGCATTTCATCCCTTTGGACATGCGGTTGAAATAGATAAGCTTAAAAAAGTGCTTAAAAAATATAAATTATTTTTAATTGAGGATGCAGCCGAGGCAATGGGAACATTTTTTAAAAAAAAGCATATAGGAACATATGGAGATGTGGGTATTTTAAGTTTTAATGGAAATAAAATAATAAGTACAGGAGGTGGTGGGGCTGTCATTACAAATAACAAGATTAAAGCAATGAAAATTTTAGAATTGGCAACAATTTCAAGAGAGAAACATGAATTTGAGTTTATCTACAAGGGAATTGGATATAATTACAGAATGCCAGGCCTGAACGCCGCCCTAGGCATTTCTCAACTTAATAAGTTAAACGATCTAATTAAAAAAAAAAGAATTATAAGTAGAAAATATGAGAAGTTTTTTAGATCAAACAAAAACATTACTTACCTTAAAGAGCCAAAAAATTGTAAAAGTAATTACTGGCTCAATACAATTATTTTAGAAAAAAATAATTTAAGAATTAGAAACAAATTTATCAAAAAGTGTATTAAAAACGGTATCCAGGTTAGACCAATATGGAAACCACTACATACGTTGAGTTATTTAAAAAAATTTCCTAGAATGAAACTCTCAAATACATCTATTTTAATGAGCAAAATATTGAGTTTACCAAGTAGTCCTAATATTAAATTGTAATATGATCAAAAGTATTTTTTATATTAAACCAGAAAATACAATAAATTCTGCAATCAAAAAAATTAATTTGAATAGCCACGGTTGCCTTATTGTTGTCGACAACAAAATGAGATTATTAGGAACCTTGAGTGATGGAGATATAAGAAAAGCTTTACTAAAAAAAAAGAGATTAAAAGATAAAATTCAAAATGTTTTTTTTAAAAAATCAATTTTTGTCTATAAAGATAATTATTCAAAAAATTTATTAAAAAGATTAATTTTAAAAAACAATTACCCAATAATTCCAATTATCGATAAAAATAAAAAAGTTTATGATATTTTTTATAAAGAAAAATTAACCATTAACAAAATCAAAAGTAAAAACAAAATTTCAACGAATGTTGTCATTATGGCGGGGGGAAAGGGAACAAGATTACAACCTTTTACTAATATATTACCAAAACCATTAATTCCTATAAATGGAAAACCAGTTATAAAGCATATAATAGACAAATTTGAGAAATATGGATTTTCTAACTTTTATTTAACTTTAAATTATAAAGCGGAAATAATGAAAGCTTATTTCAAAGAAATCAACACAAAATATAAATTGAATTATATTCAAGAAAAAAAACCTTTAGGCACAGTAGGGGGTTTAAGACAATTATACAAAAAGATTAAAAATTATCTAATTGTGACTAATTGCGATACGATAATAAACGCAAACTATCTTAATATATTAAATTATCATAAAAAAAATAAATTTGATATGACAATTGTTGCATCAAAAAAAAAATTTGTAATTCCATATGGTATTTGTAGAACAAATAATAAGACATTAAAAAAGCTAGAAGAAAAACCTTCTTATAGTTTCCTAGCAAATAGTGGATTTTACATTTTAAACAAAGAGATTTTAGGACTTATTCCTCATAATAAATTTTATAACATTAATCAATTATTAGATGTTATTAAAAAAACCAAACTTAAAGTGGGTGTTTTCAAAATTTCAGATAATGCCTGGATAGATACAGGACAATGGTCTGAATTAAATAAAATACAAAAAATTTAATTCAATGAATAAAAATCTATGTGTTTGTGTTTTAGTAAGATCTGACTCTATTAATCAAATATTAACTTCATTATCGTATACTCTTAATAAATTAAGTAAATGTACCAAAACATTATATATAATTAATACAATGAATCTTGAATTTTTTTCCAATAAAAAAAATTTTTTTAAAATAAATAAAAATATAAAATATCCAAAAAATTTGTCTTTTATTAACCCAAAAAGTTATAAAGAATTAAAAAATTTTAAGAAGGACAAGAATATTATCGCAGTCAATAATATTGGAAGATCATTTCCAGAGCTTAAAATAAATATAATATTAAGGATTTTAGGTATAAAACAAATAATTATCAGTAATTTTGGAAATATACAGGGACCCGGATCCTTTCATTCAATTGATGGAAGATTTAAAGATTTGTTTTTTAAAAAACTTCCCCAAAAAATTACAATTATATTGAGTATTTTTGGTATTTGTCCAAAGATAGATATTAGGTTTGTAGCTAGAAAAGATAAAATTAATTGGGGTACCAAAAATTTTTTAAGTAAAGTAGAAAATTTTTTACCATTAAAACTGAAATACACAAAAAAATACGTACTAATAAATAGTTTAGCTAGTGATATCAATTCAGAAATAAATATTAGAAAAGAAGAAAAATATATTGTTTTAGTTGACACAAATGTCAATCATAAAGACTCAATTCGATCACAAAAAAAATTAAGTGAAGATAAAGTTAAAAAAATCTATAAAACTGTTTCAAATTTTTTAGAAATTTTAGAAAAGAAATTCAAAAAAAAAATTATTATTTGTATTCACCCCTCGTCTGATATTAACAAGATGAAACATTATACCCAAAACAAATATGTGATTAAAAAATATAAAACAAGAGAATATATCTATAAATCTTTTATAGTTTTGTTTTATGAGTCGACAGCAATAATTGATGCAATTTTATTAAAAAAAAAGATAATCGCTCTTGAAAATAAAATGATGGGAGAAATTTGGGTCAAAGAGTCAAATCAATATCCAACCAAAGTAGGTATTAAAAAAATTGATTTAAATAATTTTAAACTTCCTAACAAAATAAAATTTATAAAAGATTTAGATAAAAGGTCAAAAAATTATAGTTCATTTATAAAAAATAATTTAAGACATGATAGAAATGAGTTGGGAATGAATAAAGTAATTAAAGAGATTAAGCAATTAAGTTTATGAAGAAAAAAAAGATAAATATTCTTTGCACAATTTGTGCGAGAGGGGGTTCAAAAGGAATAAAAAATAAAAATCTTGTTCCTCTTAATAAAAAACCATTAATTAATTACACAATTTCAATAGCAAAAAAAATTAAAACAATTGATAATATTGTTATTTCAAGTGATTCAAAAAAAATATTAAAATTTGGAAAAAAGAAAAATATTAAAACTTTGATACTTAGGCCAAAAAAATATTCAAGTGACAATGTTTCTAAAATTCTGGCCATTAGACATGCGCTTATTTATACAGAAAAATTGTTAAATAAGAGATTTGAATTAATTGTAGATTTGGATGCAACTTCCCCCCTAAGAGTTAAAGAGGACATAGAAAAAGCAATTAAGAAAATTTCTGGTAAAAATGATTACAGTAAAATAAATTTAGTTTCAGCTAATGAGTCAAGGTCAAATCCTTTTTTTAATGCAATCAAGGTTGATAAAGGTAAAGTCAAATATATCAGCAAAATTGGTAATAAAATTAAAAGCAGACAAACTGCTCCAAAGGTGTTTGATTTAAATGCTTCAGTGTATATATGGGGCAGGAAAGCTCTTTTAAGTAATAATAATTTAATAAACAAAAATACTATAGTTTATGTGATGCCATTTGAAAGATCCTTAGATATTGATACCTCTATTGATTTAAAACTTGTAAAATATTTATTAAAAAAATGAGCATAATTAAAAGATTAAATTTAAGAAATAAACTAGTTTATATTTGTGGTGGCAGTGGACTTATTGGAAGAGAGATTTCAAAAGAGTTTGTAAATTGCGGGGCAAAAATAATTAATCTTGATTTAATAAACAAGAATAAAAAAACTAAGAAAATTAAATTTGAGAAATTTGATGTTGTCAATGATGGCGTAAACTTTAATAAAATTAATGCTTTGATAAAAAAATATGGTGTTCCTGATATTCTAATTCAAGCAGCATATCCGACATCAAAAAATTGGAAATCTTCTAAACTTGATAACCTAAAACTAAATTCTTTTTTAGAAAACTTCGAAATGCAATTAGTAAAGAATATATGGTTTACGAAAATGATTGGTAACGAAATGAAAAAAAAAGGTGGATCAATTATATTCTTAAATTCTATTTATGGATTAGTTGCACAAGACACAAAAATGTACGAAAATACAGATATTAATTACAATTTTACATACGCAGTTATAAAAGGGGCAATTACAAATGCTGTAAGACAAATGGCGGTAGTTTATGCAAAACATAAGATAAGAGTAAATTCTGTTTGTCCTGGTGGAATAATTGATAAACAAGGAAAAAGTTTTATTAGTAAATATACGACAAAAACTCCACTTAAAAGAATGGCAAACTCAAAAGATATTGCACCTATGGTTGTTTTTTTATCATCAGATAATGCCAAATATATTACTGGTATAAATTTAGCTATAGATGGTGGCTTCACAGCAATTTAAATAAAATTAGATGAAAATTAAATCTTATATTCATAAGATAAGAATTATTTTAGGAAAAAAAAATCAAAAACAATTTTGTTTTTTGATAATTGGCTTATTTTTTCTCTCCTTACTTGAATTGATAGGTCTAGGTTCAATACCTTTTTTTATTGTTGCTTTATTTGATCCTGAAAATTTTTTAACTTTTTTAAATAGTTTAAATTATTTGAATTTTTTAATTGATTTCTTTAGCGAAAATTTTATCCTGAAGTACTCTTTTTTAATAATTTTAATTTTTTTTATCAAAAATATTTATTATTTTTATATAGTATTAATGAAATCTAGATTTATTAAAAAAGTTAAAATTGATTTAATAGATAAATTATATACTTCATATATAGGTAAGGAATATATTTTTCATATCAATAACAATCCATCTAAATTAGTAAAAAATTTAAATACTGAAATTAATAGAACAGTTTCAAGTGTATCGAGTCTATTAAGTATATTTTTAGAACTCTTAATAACATTTTTGATTTTTTTGGTCATATTCTTTAGCAACCCAGTTATTTCGATTTCCGCAATATTTTTTTTAAGCTTGATATCACTCATCTATTATTTTGTTATCAAAGAATATTCAGTTAAATGGGGAAAAAATATTTCAAAGTATTTTGGTATTTTTTTTAAAAATCTAAGTGAAACTTTTGGAGCAATTAGAGAGATTAAACTTTCAAATAAATTAGAGAATTATAAAAAGATAGTCATGAAAAATGTTAATGAAATGGAGCAAATGAACTTAAATCAAACAATATTGAATTCTACACCCAGAATAATATTGGAGATAATAGCTGTCTCTTCAATTGTTTTAATTGCAATGATAATGATTTATTTTGATGAAAATAATAATTCAAATCTAGCATTACTATCTTTTGTTGCGATTTCATCAATTAGACTTGTGCCATCTATTACTACTATTTCAAAATCATTTAACGATATGAATTATCTCAACTCTTCTTTAGACATCATTTATAGTGACATAACAAATAAGACTAATGCTGACTTTTATTATGTAAACAAAAAAGAAAAAATATTTAATTTTAAAAATAAACTTTCTATCCAAAATTTGTCATTTGGATATGATAAAAGCAATTTTGTCTTAAATAATATCAATTTAGAAATTGATAAAGGTTCTACAGTATCAATTTCAGGAGCATCTGGTAGTGGAAAAACAACTTTAGTAAATTTAATCACCGGTTTATTAAAACCAGACAAAGGTAAAATTTTAATTGATGATCTAGATATAATTAATAATTTGAACACATTCCAATCAAAAATCGGATATGTAGCCCAAGATACTTATCTATTAGATGACACAATAAGAGAAAATTTAACTTTTTTAGTAAAGGATAGAACTATCATAAGAGATCAAGAAATTTTGGATATTTTAAAATTAGTAAAATTAGATAAGTTTTTAGATACTTGCCAAAATGGACTTGATACTATTATAGGAGATAGAGCAGTGAGAGTTTCAGGAGGACAAAAACAAAGAATTTCCCTTGCCAGAACACTTATGATTAAGCCAGAAATATTGATTCTAGATGAGGCAACATCTGCATTAGATTTTGAGAATGAAGAACTAATTTTAGATGAAATAATGAAATTATATGCTAACAAAACGATAATTTTAATAACTCATAGAAAAAATAGTCTAAAATATTGTGATAAAAATTATTCAATAATTGAGAGGAAATTAACCATATCATGAAAAAATTCGACATTTTTATTGAGGGAACGACTGTAGATTTGATTATATTGACAAAGTCTCTAGCAAAAAATAGTGCTTGGTATTCATGGTTAAATGATAAGGAAAACACGAATTATACGAGACAAGGTTATTTTCCTAATACTAAAAAAAATCAAGTCAAATATTTTGAAAATAATATTACTGATAAAAAAAATTTAATGCGAAATCACGTAAATAAAGAGAGAATTCAATTGGGTATTGTCACAAAAAAAACTAATAAATTTGTCGGCGTTATAAGTCTTTATAACTTTCATTTCATTGAGAGAAGTTGTTCTGTATCAATATTAATTGATAAAAAAGCAAAATTAAAAAATTCACTACTAGTTTATAAAGAAGCTCAATTCTTATTAATAGACCATGCATTTAAAAAATTAAATATTAGGAGAATCGAAGCTGGTGCTTCCTCGAAACAATTAGCAGAATTAGCAAAAAAACTATTTGGTTTTGAAATCGAGGGGATTGCAAGAGAAAAAGAATTCATTAATGGATATTATACCGATATGTATTACCTAGGTTTATTAAAATCTGATTGGAAAGATTAGGAGTAAAATGTTGGATAGTTATATTTTTTTTGCAAAAATAATCGGCTTAATATTAGTAACAATATTTTTTTTTTTCATAATTGTAGAATTATATTTTAAACTTGTTAGTTTTTTAAATAATAAAGATAAAGATTTATCAAAAAATTCAATTTACCCAAAAGATTATTATCCTGATCAGTACCATGGATATTTGGATTATTATCAAAGTTGGGAAAAAGCGATGTTCAAATATATTCCTATTGGTTTTAGAGTTTTTAATAAAAGAAATAAATTGCTAGAAAAACATGCTAAGATAAACTCACTTGGTTTTCGTACTTATGAATTTGAAAATAAAACTAATGAAGAAATCAGGATTGCTATTTTAGGTGGTTCAGCAGCATTTGGTTGTGGTGCTAGCTCTAATGAAAATACAATATCCGGTAATCTTGAAAATATATTAAAAAAAAAATACAAAAAAAATATCAGAATATTTAATTTAGCTCAAATTAATAGTTTTCAAACACAAGATATTCTTACAATAAATTTTTTTTTCGAAAAAATAAGACCAGATTTGGTAATTTTTTATAATGGCTGGAATGAAATAATTTCAAATAATATTATGAAAGATGAATATATTAATAATTATAATGTTTTTAATTTAACAGAATTGGATGATTGGAATCCACCAGCTGTAAACGAAGTGAAATTATCAAACCTAAAAGATTCATTATATCATTTTCTTAGTGGAAAATTAAAATTTATAGATTATTTAAATTTCGAAACAAAAAATCCCAAAAGAGACAAATACAGAAAATCTTTTAGAACATTAGAAGATACAATAGCAGCTGGTTCAAGGCTTTACCAAACAAATTTAAAAATAATAGATAAATTGAGCAAAGCTTTTAATTTTGAATTAATTAATATATTACAACCAAATATGTCATTAAAAAAAAATCTCTCAGATATTGAAAAAAAAATACTTGAGTATAATAAACTTCATAATAATTTATTTGAAAGTCAAAATTTTGTAGAAACACTATTTAAGACTGATATTTATAAATCACTAAGTCATTTGATAGATGTAAAATTTAATTTGTATGATTTTAGTAAAATTTTTAATGACGAAAAATCAACTACTTATAACACAATTGTGCATTGTAATGATTTTGGTTATAAAATTGTTGCTAATAAAATTAATGAAATTATAGAAAACAATGAAAAATATAAAAATATTTTTATATAAAATTCTAAATATTCTTACTTTAAGTTTTTTATTTAAAAAAAAGAAAAAAAGCAAAAGTCAGTCTGACGACATTTATCCTTTATATTAATAATAAATTTTCATGAATTATAGAGAAAAGATTAGGGTTATTCCTAAATTAGAGATCAAAAATGAAAATCTTATCAAAGGTATAAAGTTTGATGGGCTTAGAGCTATTGGCGACCCCATTAAATTCGCTAAAAAGTATTATGAAGCAGGAGCAGATCAGATAATTATACATGATATCGTTGCCTCATTGTATGGTAGGAAAAATATTTATGAAATTGTAAAAAAGATCTCAGAGGATATTTTTATACCAATTACAGTTGGGGGAGGAATCAGGACAATTAATGATGTAAAAAATCTGTTAAGTTCTGGAGCTGATAGAGTATTTATAAATTCAGCAGCTATTTTAAATCTTAATATTATTGAACAAATAATAGAGTTATTTGGAAAGCAATTCCTAACTATTTCTATCGAGGTAAAAAAAATTGATAATGAATATTACTGTATGTACGATCACGGCAAAGAAAAATCTCCTTATAAATTAAATGAGTGGTTAGAAAAAATTAAACATTATGATATTGGGGAGTACTTAATTAGTTCAATTGACGATGATGGTTGTATGAAAGGATTTGATATTGAATTAGTTAAATTGATTAAAAAATTTGATTTTAAGAATCAAATTTTAATTTCTGGAGGCATCTCCAGCCAGAGTCACATTGAGGAAATAATAAAGAATTATTATCCATCGGGTCTTGTAATAGGAGCTGGTCTACATTTTGATAGAGTGACAATAAATGATCTAAAAAATTATTTGGGTAATCTTAATTGTAATATAAATAGATTATGAAAATTTCGATTATTAATTTAGGAATTAATAACATCAAAAGTGTTGTAGATTTTTTTTCACAATTTGGTGATGTAAAGATTATTGAAAGTAAAGATAATTATACCTCAAGTGATGTTTTAGTATTTCCAGGGAATGGTTCATTCAAAACAGGATCAGAATTAATGAAAAAAAAAAAATTTGATATCTTGATAAATGATTTAATTAATTCAAATACTAAAATTATAACTATTTGTTTGGGCACACAATTGTTATTTGAATTTAGTGATGAATCCGCAAATTATAAAAATATCAAAATACTATCCGGAAAAGTAATTAAGATTAAGACATCAAGCTGTAGATTGCCTTTACTTGGATGGTATGATATTACATCCGAGCAAAACTATCTTAATAAAAAAAGCTTTTTTTTTAATAATAACTTTTATTGTAAATTAGAAAATAATTCAGAAATTACCTCAAAAGTAATATTTGATGATCTTGAATTGACTGCCTCAATCAAAAAAAATAACATATATGGGTTTCAATTTCATCCTGAGAAAAGTTCTGTTAATGGATACAAAGTAATAAAAGAGATAATTAATGAATAATTTTAGATTAAAAAAACAACCATCAAAAGTTATTTTTTGCAAAAAATGTGTTTTTTCAAATCAAAAAGTTATTCCTTCATTAGTAGTAAAAGATGATATTGACCATTCAAATAAAGAATTTTTAAGATTTGATAATAATGGTGTTTGCACAGCTTGTTTAGAAGTTGAAAAAAAATTTAATAAAAAAATTGATTGGGAAAAAAGAGAATTTCAACTTAAAGAAATCCTTAAAAAGTATAGGTCTCGAAATGGCTCATATGATTGTATAGTGCCTGGATCTGGTGGTAAAGATTCTGTTTTTCAGGCTGAGGTTCTAAGAAAAAAATATAAAATGAACCCTCTCACAGTTACATTCGCACCAGCAAGATATACAGATATAGGTATGAAAAATTTTCATAACTGGTCCGAATATGGAGGTGTAAGCAATTTTTTATTCAGCCCAAGTGGAAATGTGTACGGACAACTTGTTAGATTAGCTTATGAAAATTTACTACACCCTTTTCAACCATTTATTTTTGGCCAAAGACATTTTGCATCAAGAATGGCACTTCTATACAAAATCCCACTTGTTTTTATGGGTGAACCTCACACGGAATATGGTGCCTCTGAGGAAGAGGAAGATCAATTTGAAATGCTAAGAAAATTTTATACAATGAAAGAGAATGATATTCTGGTCTCAGGATTAACAACAGATGAGTTAATTAATAAGCACGGAATTTTAAAATCAGACTTAATTAATTTCTTACCTTTAGAAGAAAACAAGGTCATTGAAAATGGTATAAGAATTCTTTTTTTAGGATATTTTGAGGAAATGAAACCGCAAGAAAATTATTACAAAGCAACAGAAATTTCAAATTTCACACCAAATGAGGAAAGAGTAGAAGCATCATATTCAAAATATAGTTCTATAGACGATAAAACTGATGGATTTCACTATTGGACTTCTTATGTAAAATTTGGATTAGGAAGGACATCTCATGAAGCAGCTAATGAATGTAGACATAATTATATTAATCGAGATGAAGCAATCGCTCTAGTTAAAAAATACGATCACGAATTTCCAAAAAAATATTTTAATGATTTTTTAAAATTTACAAACCTGTCAGAAGAAAATTTTTTTGAAATTGCTGATAGGTTTAGGCCAGATCACCTTTGGGAAAAAAAAGGTAATGATTTTAAATTTGGTGGTAATTGGAAATTAAAAAAAATTATATCATAAAAAAATAAATAATATGAAAAATTTTTTTTTTAATACCCTATCAAGATATGGAAAAAATATCGCATTAATTGATGAAAATGAAAATTCTTATTCTTATAAAGAATTAAATTTTTTAGTAAATGAATGCAGCAAAACACTCAAGAATTATAATTTAGCCTTTTTGATTGCAAATAATACACTAGATTTTATCGTTTCTTATTTGTCTTTATTGAGATCTAATGTTTTGGTAGTATTACTAGACAGACATATAAGAAAAGAGAGTCTAGTTCGGTTATTAAATTTATATAAGCCAGATATAATTGTCAGAACATCTGGTGATAATCTACCAATTCATAATTTAAAATGTGTCAAAAACAAAAAAAATCTTGGAATTTATTTATTCAATGAAAGAAAAAAAATAATTAATAAAAAAATTGCTCAATTAATCTCTACTTCTGGAACTACTGGAAGTGAAAAATTTGTTAAACAATCTTTTAAGGCGCTTGATGATAATATAAAAAAAATTTCAAATTTTTTAAAGATCTCGAGTGAAGATAATACTATAACTACTATGGATCCTCATTACACATATGCATTATCAATTATTAATACTCACATATATAAAGGAGCGACAGTTATTTTAAATAATTCGTCTTTTTTCGAAAAAAAATTTTGGGAAAAATTTGAAAAATACAAGATAAATACTTTTGGGGGAGTTCCATTTCATTATGAAATGCTGAAAAAGTTAAAATTCCATGAAAAAAAAATTAATCATCTAAAATATATTACTCAGGCTGGAGGAAAAATAAATGATCTTGTTTTGGATTATTTTATAGATATTTCTGAAAAAAAAAATTTTAAATTTTTTGTTATGTATGGTCAAACAGAGGCAATATCAAGAATTTCAATTTTAGATTATAGGTTTTTAAAAAAATATAAGGGTAGTGTAGGAAAACCACTAAGAGGCTACAAGATTTGGATAAATAAAAAAAATGATTTAGATCAAAAAAGAAGTGGAGAAATTATTTTTTCAGGAAAAAATATTATGAGTGGTTATTCACAAAATTTAAAAGATTTAGAAAAAATTGAAAGTATAAAAATACATGACACTGGAGACATTGGTTATATTAATAATGAAGGTTTTATTTTCATAACTGGAAGAAAAAAAAGATACATTAAATTTTATGGACATAGAATCAATTTAGATGACATTGAAAAAAAAATTAATTTAAAAAAAACTATTTGTGCATGTGAGGAAATTAACAATAAAATTTATCTTTTTTTGTTAAAAAATATCAATTCAGATTTAATCTTCAACAAATACCTTAAAGATGTATTTTACTCAAAAAAAAATATTAATTTTTTTTTAGTTAAAGAAATTCCAAAAAATAATAATAATAAAATTGACTATAAAAAATTAATCAAATTTTTGAAATAAATGAATATTTTAGATTTAGCAAAGATAAGTCCGTATTCTTTAAATAAAATTAAGAAAGATAAAATTTTCCTCGAGCTATTTAAAAATTTAAATGAATATCATTTAAAAAATTGCAAAGATTATAAGAAGATCTTTAACATAATTAGAGAGAAAAAAATCAACTCAATCTCTGACTTTCCAATGCTTCCAGTTAGAATTTTCAAGGATCATGATTTGGTGAGTATTAAAAAAGAAAATATTAAAAAAAAACTTTTTTCCTCAGGCACAACTAGTTCAAAGAGATCGAAAATATATTTGGATGATGAAAATTCAAAAATACAAATTAAAATACTTAGTAATTTGATTACGTCATTATTTGGAGATCAAAGATTACCAATGTTAATTTTAGGTGATGAGAGAAAAGTAAAAACAACAAAAGATTTTGATGCAAAAAAGGCAGCGATAAGTGGTTTTTCTTTCTATGGAAAAAATCATACTTACATAATTGAAAACGGCGAAATTTGTTATAGTAAATTAAATGATTTTTTAAATTACTTTGGAGAAAAAAAATTTTTATTGTTTGGTTTTACAAGTGATATATTTGAGTTTTTGATAAAAAAGATAAATAAAGACAAAATAATTTCAAAGTTTGCTAATTGTATTTTAATTCATGGGGGTGGCTGGAAAAAATTAGAAAAATTCAAAATTTCAAATGAATTATTCAAAAAAAAATTATATTCAATATTGGGAATAAAGAAAATTCATAATTATTATGGTCTAGTCGAACAAACAGGATCAATTTTTTTTGAATGTGAATATGGAAACTTACATGCGTCTATTTATTCTGATATATTCATAAGAGATAAAAATTTCAATTTAATTGAAAATAATAGAATTGGATTTATTCAAATTTTATCTCTATTGCCTAAAAGTTATCCAGGACACAATCTTATTACAGAAGATTTAGGCAAAATTAAAGGAGAGGACGATTGCAAGTGTGGAAGAAAAGGTAAGTATTTTGAAGTTTTTGGTAGAGTCAAATTTGCAGAAATAAGAGGCTGTAGTAATGTTTAATAAAATCTTAAATAGTGATTTATCTAAATTAAGAAAAATACGAAAACCTTTTGATGATAATGTTATAAATTTTATTTTAGATTTTTCAAAAGAGTTAAAAAAACTTAATAAAAATAATTTAACTGAATTATATTTTTTAATGAATTGGTGTACAAAGAGAAATCTATTAAAAATAAAAAATTCTGTCAATTTAAGTAAAGAAAATAGAGTTGGAAGAGGAATAGTTTTTCATATTTCCCCTTCTAATGTGCCAACAAATTTTTTTTACAGTTTTTTATTTGGTTTATTAGCTGGAAACTCAAATATTGTGAGAATTCCTAAACAAAATTTTCCAGAAAAGATGATAATTCTTAAGGCATTCAAAAATATCTCAAAAAAAAAAATCTACAAATCAATCAAAGACACAAATATTTTTATTGATTACGACCATAAAGATAATCAAAATACTACTTATAACTTATCAATGATTTGTGATGTAAGAATGATTTGGGGAGGTGATAAATCAATCAATGAAATAAGAAAAGTTTTTTTACCTGAGAGAAGCATTGAACTTACATTTTCAGATCGATACTCAATTTCAATTATTAATCAAGATTTAATTAAATTTAATAACAAAAATGATCTTAAAATTTTTATAAAAAAATTCTTCTATGACTCTTTTATGATGGGTCAATTAGCCTGTAATTCACCTCAAATAATTTTTTGGATTGGAAAGAAAAAAAGTAATATTGAAAAATTCTGGCTAGAATTAAATTCTTTAGTAGTTGAAAGATATAAATTTAAAGAGATAGATATAATGGATAAATACAGTAACTTAGTATCAAAGATAATATCAAATAATGATTTTAAAAAATTAAAAAGATATTCAAATAATATTTATGTCATAGATTTAGATAATAAAGATTATATCAATTCAAAATTAAGAGGATCACATGGCACATTCTATCAAAAACCATTGAGGAAACTTGAAAATGTTGAGAAGTATATTGATAAAAAATGCCAAACAATTACATATTACGGGGTCTCAAATTTAGACATTAAGAATTTAATTATAAATAAAAATATAATGGGTGGGGATAGAATAGTTCCTGTTGGTCAATCTTTAAACATAAATAATTTTTGGGATGGCTATGATCTTATTAGAACATTATCAAGAGTGATTTATTTGAGCTAAAATGGAATTCAATTTAGAAAAAATTCTTGAGTATCAAAAAAATAGACCTCCATTTTTAATGATAGATCACGTTGAGGATTGTGTTCCTGGTAAGTTTGCAAAGGGTTACAAAAAACTTTCAGCAACTGAGTGGTTTTTAGAGGTACATTGGCCAGGTGATCCAAATATGCCCGGAGTACTTCAAGTTGAAGCCATGGTTCAAATGGCATCAATGGCTATTTTAAGTTTACCTGGTAATAAAGGTAAAGCACTGTATTTAACTCATGCGAACAGACTTAAATTTTTTCATAAAATTCTACCCAACTCAAAATTAGTTTTGGAAAGTAAAATATTAAGTTTTAAAAGAGGTATGGCAAATTGCTCAGCAGAAGGATACGTTAATGACAAAATAGTTTGTAAAGCTGAATTTTGTCTGATATTGCCAGAGGAGATAAAAAAGTATACTACTAAATAAAAAAAATTATGCCAATAGCTTCATCATTACTTAATAAACCTAGACTTATGAAAAAGCTTAGGGATTTTTATACATATGTTCAAAAAAATGACGGAAAAGTTGGTCAAAAAACAAGAGGTATTGATTTAAATTTTAATAATGCATGTAATTTAAGATGTAAATATTGTTTTACAAATTCTCCAAAGGGAGATCATGTTAAAGAGTACTTAGATTATGAAGCTATAGCTAAACTCGCTGATGATGCAGATGAATTAGGATATTTTGAATTTGACTTGCAAGGAGGTGAATTATTATTGCAACCGAAAAAACTTTTTAAAGTTCTTGAAGCGATTAAGCCAGAAAGATTTTATATGTATTTGACCACAAATGGTTATTACTTAGATGAGAAAATGGCAAAAAGATTGGCTGAATATAAAGTTAGTAGAGTATCTGTAAGCATAGATAGTATGGATGAAAAAATACATGATGAAATAAGAGGTAGAAAAGAATCTTGGAAAAGAGCAATTGCTGCATTAGAACATGTCAAAAATGCAGGCATGGATCCATATTTAAATATAACAGTGGGCCATTACAATGCAAATACAGAACATTTCAAACAACTTTTAGATTACTCAAAAGAAAAAAGATATAGAACTTTACTCAATGTTGCTGTGCCCTCTGGGATGTGGCAAAATGCTGAGGGAATTATTTGTGATGACAAGGATAGAGAATATTTAAGAAAAATAAGGAAAGAATATAAAAATCTTGTAAGAAATGTATGGAACCCATTCGATAAAAATCATGAAAAAATTCTAGGATGTACGACTGTAAATAGACTTTATATAACCCCTATTGGTGATGTTTTAGTTTGTCCATATGTTCATATCAAAATTGGCAACATTTTTGAGAAAAGTCTTAAAGAAATTGTAGATTATGGATTTAGTATCAAATATTTTAGAAATCATAGTGACCTTTGTCTCGCTGGTGAAGACAAAGAATTTATTAAAAATTTTATGACAAAATCAGGTCAAACTATTTTTAAACCAGCACTAGCTAGTGAGATATTTTCTGAAGAAGATTTTATCACTGAATGATTCTTAAAAATAAATCTGCAGTAATTACAGGTTGTAACAGAGGAATTGGCAAATCAATTCTTGAAGTTTTTTCATCAAATGGAGCAAATATCTTTGCATGTGTAAGAAAAATAGATAGTGAATTGGAAAATTTTACTAATAAACTTTCACATCAAAGTAAAAACAAAATCATGTTAGTTGAGATTGATTTTTCAAGTTCTGACAGCATCAAAAATTGTTGTGAAAAAATTAATAACTATAAAATTCCAATTGATATACTAGTTAACAATGCTGGTATTGTAGATACTTCATTATTCCAAATGACAAGAATTTCTGACCTTAAAAAGATTTTTGAAATAAACTTTTTTGCACAAACATCTTTCACTCAAAATATATTGAAACAAATGATGAGAAATACAAAAGGATCTATAATTTATATTTCTTCGACTTCAGCTTTAGATAATCCTACAGGAAGAAATGCGTATTCCGCCTCTAAAGCCGCCTTAATTTCTCAAGCATTGACATTATCTAAAGAAATTGGAAAAAAAAATATTAGGGTAAATGTTATAGCACCAGGATTAACAAACACGAAAATGGCAACAGAAAATACGAAAAAAGAGATAATTCATCAGGTTATTAACTCACAATCATTAAATAAAATTGCTGAACCAACAGATATTGCTAATGCTGCTTTGTTTTTATCGTCAGATTTATCATCTCATATAACAGGGCAGGTTTTGAGAGTTGATGGCGGAATGTAATAATGAAATCTACTGATCAAAAAAAAAATGTTTTAGATTTTAGTAGATCAGTTAAAAGAAACATACTCGACATGTCTCTTGAGGCTGGAGCTTCAAGTGCTCATATCGGTGGTGCGCTGTCAATAGTTGAAATAATATCTTTTTTATTTAATTATCAGATGAAACTAAATGTTGGAAACAAAAAAAAATCAACTGCGTCTGATAAATTTATATTGAGTAAAGGACATGCTTGTTTAGCTTATTATTCAGCCCTCTATTCCTCAGGTATAATTTCAAAGGAAGAGATAAAAAGTTTTGAAAAAGATGACAGTTTTTTAGCAGGACATCCGGTAAAAAATTTAGATCTTGGTATTGATTTTTCTACGGGGTCACTTGGCATGGGACTTTCAATCGGAGTTGGTTTATCAATAGCATCAAAAAAAAAAAGTTCTGGAAATCAAATTTATGTCATTATAGGTGATGGAGAATGTAACGAGGGGTCGATCTGGGAGTCTGCTTTATGTGCATCAAAATATAATCTTGATAATTTAAATGTCATTATAGATAGAAATAATTTTCAACAAACAGGTTCAAATGATGAAATTATGAATTTAGGCGAATTAAATTCAAAATGGAGAAGTTTTGGATGGGATACATTTGAAATTGATGGTCACAGCATCGATGAAATCTTTAATGTATTCTCTAAGATAACAGAAAATAAAAAACCAAAAGTAATAATTGCTAATACAATAAAAGGGAAAGGTTTTAGTTTTTCTGAAAATAACAATGATTGGCATCATTCAATTATGACTAAAAAAATTTATGATGAAGCTATTAGAGAATTAGAAAATGGAAATTAATCAACGAAATATCAAATTATTATCTACCATTGGTCCTAGAGCATCCTTTGGATTATATGCTTTAGATCTAATTAAAAAATATAATGAACTTATGATATTATCTTGTGATGTATCTACTTCTGCTGGTTTAGATAGATACAGAAAACAGCACAAAGATAATTACTTAGAATTAGGTATATCTGAGCAAAACATGATTGGAGTTGCAACTGGTCTTGCAAGAGAGAATTATAAAGTTATCACAACTACATTTGCACCATTCCAAACAATGAGATGTTGTGAGCAAATAAAGGTTAATCTTGGTTATATGAAAGAAAAAGTTACCATGGTAGGTTTAGCAAGTGGATTAGTTTTAGGAAACTTGGGTTTCACTCATTGTTGTATAGAAGATGTTGGAGTACTAAGATCGATTCCCAATATAACTATTATTTCTCCCGCAGACTCTTTGGAGACAATAAAAGCTATAGAGGCTTCAATATCTCACAGTCAATCTTGCTATATAAGATTAACAGGTGGTTCCAATAACTCTATTGTTTATGATAAAGATTATGATTTTAAAATTGGTAAAGCAATTAAACTAATTAATGGTGATGATATAACTATTTTTTCAACAGGAGCAACAGTAGCTACATCAATAAAAATTTCAAAGGCTTTAAAAGAAAAAAAAATCAATGCCTCGGTAATAAATTTGCACACAATAAAACCAATTGATAAAGAAAGTGTTTTGTCAAATTCGTTAAACTCAAAACTTATTGTTACTTTAGAGGAGCACAATATTATAGGGGGCTTAGGATCTGCTGTTTTAGAGGCTCTAGCTTTTGAAAAGAATACTCCTCGTAAATTAATATTTGGAATTAATGATAATTATGTTAAGAGTGGATCGTATAACTTTCTAAAAAGACAATATAAGCTTGACGAAAATCATATAATAGAAAAAATAGTGCAAGAATTGAATGAGTAATTTAGAAACTTACAAAAAAGTATTTTTAGATTCATTAAATATTCAAAACGATCAGTTTAATGAAAATTTAAAATATAATGAGATTCCAGAGTGGGATTCCATTGGTCATATGACACTTATATCTGGGCTAGAAGAGAATTTTAATATATCTATCGATACAGATGACATTGTGGATTTTAGTTCTTTTCTAAAAGGAAAAGAGATTTTAAAAAAATATAAAATAGATATTAAATAATAGTCTAAATGAGCTACCAAAAAATACAAAATAGAATTAACAAAGACGGTTTTGTCCATTTAAAAAATATAATTAGTCAAAAATTAATTAAAGATATTAAGTCTGATATGATTTTATGCATGGAACAATTCGTTTCAAAAATAAAGAATAAGAATTTAGATGTGAAAATTGACCATTATTTCAATGAGATTACAAAAAAAAGAGGCAACCTAAGATCACATGTTTACAAGTCTATTTCGAATATGTTGAAATTATATGAATTAAGTACTTCACCTAAGGTTCAAAAAATATTAAAAAATTTAGAAATTAATTCACCTAGACATCTAGGCACTTCAATTTTTGCAATTGAGCCGAAACAAAATAAATTTCTGACCGAGATTCATCAAGATATTAGAAATAATTTTGTTAGCTTAAAATCATTAAATTTATGGTTTCCATTAAATAGTGGTAAACAAATTGGTGGTTTAGGTATCTATAGTGGGTCGCACCTTTTAGGACCAATAAAACACACAATCTCAAAAAAATCAGGTTTTATAACAGTTGACAGTAAATTTTTGAAAAATTTTAAGTTCGTAAAAATCACTAATTTCAAAGCTGGTGATTTAATTTTATTTTCACCTTTTTCTTTACATTGTTCAATTAAAAATAAAGGAAAAAAAATTAGATGGACTGCAGCTATGTGTATAGATGATATATCAAAAACACCCCACCTTAATAAAAAATTCAATCCATTTGAAAAAGATAAATATGTAACAAATTTAACAAATGAAGAATTATTAAAACTTAGAAATTAAGCTATAAAGTTCTAAAAATACGTATATAATTAAAAATTTAGTAAGATGAAACAATTAAATATAAAAGAAATAAGATCAATATCAGACAGGACCATTCTTTATGGTGCTGGAATGATTGGGAGACTTTCATTGGAATTTTTAAAAAGAAATAATATAAATGTAAATTATTTTTGTGATAGCGATGAAAGATTGACTGGTAATATCATAGATGGACTAAAAGTAATTTCAAAAGAAGATTTAAAAAAACTAGATAAAAAAATTAATGTATTTATTAGTAATAAATATTTAAATACTGTAGGGAAATATTTAAAAGATAATAAATTTGAAAATATTTATGACTGTTCAGTTTTATTAGAAGATTTTGATTTAGAAGATTTTTACAAAAAGAAAAGAAGCACTTTCCAGCTTCAAGGAAGTGAGGGAGATTTCCCAATTTTAAAGCTACAACGAGAATTAGATTTTTATTTGGAAATGTGCAAAAAGGAAAATTATGTATCTAGTAAAAAACTTCATCTAAAAACTATAGATGTTCAAATAACAGAAAGATGCTCAGCAAAATGTCTCAACTGCTCTAATTTAATGCAGTATTATGAAAAGCCAATCAATTCTGATAGTGATCAACTATTTTCATCAATAGATACATTTATGAATGCCATAGATAAATTAGATGAGTTTAGAGTAATCGGTGGTGATGCCTTCATGCACAAAGAATTATATAAAATTATTAATTTTTTGAAAAAATTTGATACAAAAATAATTGTTTATACTAATGCAAAAATAGTACCAAAGGATCAAGCACTGGAATGCCTTAAACATCCCAAGGTAATTGTCGATATTACTAATTATGGAAATGAGGCTTCTCTCAAACATGATGAGGTGGTGGATCTTTTTAAAAAGGAGAGTGTAGCTTTTTCAACAACACGAACTACTAAATGGCAAGACTGTGGAAGAATTTTGCCATTTATGGAAAGAAATGAAAATGAGTTAAAAGATTTATTTCACAACTGTTGTAACAGTGACCTTATATCATTATTACACGGAAGATTATATAGATGCCCATATTCAGCTAATGCAACTAATCTAAAAGCAGTTCCTGATGAAAAAAGTGATTATGTTGATTTATTAGATAAAGATAAATCTTTAGCCGAAATTAGAGAATCAATTTTTAATTTATGTTATCAAAAAAATTATTTAGCGGCTTGCTCATATTGCAATGGTAGAGATTACAGTACAAAATGGATACCAGCAGCAGAACAGACAAAAAAAAGACCCTTAGCATATAAAAAAATAAAGTAACATTAATAGCATATAAATGTTATTCAGCATTATAATTCCCTTCAGAAATGAAGAAATAGGTTTAGAGGAATGTATAAAAAGTGCTTTAAAAAATTTAACATCTGAAACTGAAATAATCTTAATCGATGATTTTTCTCAAGATAATTCAAAAAAAATTGCAAAAAAATATTTAAGAAATAATATCAAATTAATCTCAAATAAAAAAAATTTAGGTGTTTCTAAATCAAGAAATAAAGCTTTAAAAATAGCAAAGGGCGATTATATCGTTTTTCTTGATGCGGATGATAGTTTATCAAACAACTTCACCCAAATACTAAAAAAAAAAATAATTAAAAATGATGTTGATTTTTGTTTCTTACGAAGTACTAACTTATTGGATAAAAGTATTGATTATAATGAAATAAGTAAAACTTTTGATAATAAAGTTCTGAATAAGAATATATCTTCATTAATTAAGAATTTTTATAATTTTAGATCGTCAGTTTGGAATTTTGTTATAAAAAGAAAAATTATTGAGGATTTTGAGATAACATTTACTGATTTAAAAATTTATGAAGATCAGGTATTTATTACTAAAATTATTGGTGTTTCAAAGAAATTTTTGATTATTAAAGAACCTGTTTATCTGAGAAAATCTCGAAATTTAAATTCGCTAGGTAGAGCCATTGGTGGAATAGTAGCTTACTCAAGCCTTAAACTTATCAAGGAGTCTATTGAAATTTTATTAATATCAAAAGAAATGAATAAGTATTATAAAAAATTTATAATTTCCCGTATGCAATTTGGTATCCAAGAATTTATGATGAATTTACCTATAAGTGAAAAAAAAATGATTAAAAAATTTATAAAATATTACGAAAAAAACATAAATTTTTTTAAAAAATTAAATAAAATAAAACTTGAAAAAAATCAATTTATTTTACAAGATAAAAATGTTTTCACTGAGAAGTTTTTTGAAAAGAATTTACAAAAAAAATTAATCTCGCTCGAAAAAGATATAATTAATCAATGCACACAAAAAAATACAAATTTAATATTTTATTGTGCTAATCAACTTTCAAAGATTTGTTTAAAAATCTGTAAAAAAAACAATATCCCAATACATTCTATTATTGATAACAATGATTATTTTTTCGAAAAAAAAATTTTAAATGTTGGTGTTACAAATTTAAAAAATTTAGATATAAAATTTAATACTAAAATAATATTGAATCATTTAGAAAAAAAAATAAGAAAAAAATTGTTTAAAACTTTGAATTTAAGAAATAGATTAATTAAAGTTGAAGATGGAATTTGGTTATGATTGAAATGGCCAAAACTAGTGATGAAGCTGATATTGTTGAATTTATTAAAAAAAATTGGGATAAAAATCATATTTTTATTAAAAATCCGAAATTGATGACATGGCAACACTTGGTAAAAAAAAAAGGATATTTAAATTTTGTAATTGCTAAAAATAGAAAAAAATCCATAGTTGGGTTACAAGGTTTAATCTCAAAAAACTTATCCTTATCTAATTTTGGGAATGATAATTTGTGGCTAGCTTTATGGAAAATAGATAAAAGTAAGGCCGAAAGAAAAGCTTTGGGAATGGAATTATTAGATTTTGTAACCGAGAAATTTAAACCAAAATCAATGTGTTCTGTTGGTATCAACAAAAAAGTTGAAGTTTTATTCAAATTAATGGGTTTTAAAACAGGTGTAATGAAGCAATATTTTATAAAATCAAACTTAAAAAGTAAATTTTCAAAAAATATTAATCAAGATTATAATATTATGAACGAAAAGGATTTAATCAATATTAAAAAAATAAGTGTTAGAAAATTAATTAAGTTTGACTTTTTTGATAAAGATAAATCTTTTGAATATTTTAAACATAGATTTCAAAATCATCCATCATACAAATATTCTATCCTAGAAATAACAAATATAATGAGTCAAGAAAAATTGAGAATAATTATTCGTGAAATAAATTTTTTAAACGAAAAAATCTGGAGAGTTGTAGATATTTCAAATAAAAATTTTAATAATTTTTACAATCCAAATTTTTTTTCAAATTATCTTTTTAAAAATAAAGTTTCTTATATTGATTTTTTAATTAATGATGAATGCAAAGACATTCCATTAAAACTAGGTTTTTCTTTGAGGGAGAAAAATATTTTTTTACCACATCACTTTGAGCCTTATGAAAATAAGATTATTAATGTAAATTACTGTTACAAGATATTTGATAAAAGAAAACTTTATTCAATATTCAAATCTGATGGAGATTTTGATAGACCAAGTATTATCTAATGTATTTTAATCGAAAAAATTCCTTTTACCATGGAGTAATGTTTCATCATTTTCACGATAATGAGAAACATTTTAGATCACAAGGTTCAATCAATAAAACAACTTTAATAAAGTTAATAAATTATATTGGTAGAAAAAATATTGTCGATGCTGGTGATTTTTTAAAGAAATTTAAAAGAAACGAATTAAAAAAAAACCATGTTTGTTTAACTTTCGATGATTCTTTAAAATGTCAGTTTGATATTGCAAAACCAATATTAGATAGATTTAATATTAAAGCATTTTTTTTTGTATACACAGCTTGTTTAAAAGGAGAGCCAAATTATATTGAGATATTTAGATATTTTCGAAGCACATATTATAAAAATATCAATTCTTTTTATAAGGAATTTTTTTATCATATTGAAAAAAAATATAAGAAAATTAAAGTTCAAAATTTTCTTAATAAGTATCACAATGAAAGATTAGAATGGAAAAAAAAATTTACTTATTATTCTTATCAGGACATTAATTTTAGATTTATTCGAGATAAATTCTTAGGTGATGGAATTTATAAAAAGATTATGTTGGATCTAATAAGAAAAAAGGGATTAAATTTAAATAGTTTAAAAAATAAATTTACTCTTAATAAAAAGGAAATATCGACTTTACATAAATCTGGACATTTGATTGGCTTACATACACACACTCATCCATTTCAATTCAAAGATTTAAAATATTCAACTCAAAAAAAAGAATATCTTACTAATAAAAAAATTTTAGAAAAAATATGTAAGACGAAAATTTTATCAGTTGCTCATCCTTGTGGCTCATACAATAAAGATACATTAAAAATTTTAAATTCAATTGGGGTTGAAATAGGTTTTAAACAAATCATGACCAAAGATGGTTCTATGAAAAAAATAAACAACTCAAAATTTGAAATAGCAAGAGAAGACCATTCTAAAATTGTTAAAAAGTTAAAATAATATTGTCATGTGTGGAATTGCTGGTTTTATCCTAAAAAAAGAAACTTCATCTTTTGAGAATAATGTTAAAAAAATAAATCAGATACTTAATTTAATATCTTATAGAGGCCCAGACAAGAAGCATTATATTTCTGATAAAAAATATTCTTTTGGAACAAATAGATTGGCAATTGAGTCTTTAACAAATGGTGACCAACCAATAAAATTTGATGATTTGATCGTCGGCTTTAATGGAGAAATATTCAATTATAAAAACTTGATCAAAATATACAATTTAGATCCCTTAACAGTTGATAGTGAAGTGAAGTTAATTGCAAATCTTTATAAGAAATTTAGTGAAAAATTTTTAGATTTAATTAGAGGACAATTTGCAATTTACATATTTGATACGAGTAAAAATGAGCTTTTTTTAGCTAGGGATAAGCATGGAATACGACCTATTTATTATTGGAATGAGTCCGATTTTGTTTTTGCGTCAGAAATAAAATGTATTCTTAAGTATTCAAAAAAGAAAATAAATTTTTCCAAAAAATCTTTAGCACAGACATGTTTTTTTTGGACAAATATTGGCGAAACAACTTCTTTTGATAAGATCAAAATTTTACCTCCTGGTCATTATCTTAAATATAATACAAAAAATCTAATAGTAAGAAGATATTACCAAAATCAAATTATTCAAAAAAGAGATGAAAATGTTATTTCCAATAAAAATTTTTATGATCTATTAAATAATGCAGTTGAAAATCAATTACATGGCGAGGTTGGTCATGCATGTTATTTATCTGGTGGAATTGATAGTGCAATACTTGCGTATCTATTAAAAAAAAAAATATCAAATCTTGATACTTTTTCAGTTAGTTTCGAAAATGTTGATTATGATGAATCTTATTACCAAAAAAAAATAAGTAAATTTTTAAAAACTAATCATAAGCAAATAAAGATATCCTCAATGGATATAGCAAATAATTTTGCAAAAGTCATTGAGCATACTGAAACTTATTTATTTAGAACTGCTCCTGTACCAATGTATTTATTGAGTAAAGAAGTTAAAAAATCAAATCATAAAGTTGTATTTTCAGGTGAGGGAGCTGATGAAGTACTTCTTGGATATGACATTTTTTTTGAGAATAGAATAAGGAAATTTTGGTCTAAATTTCCTGACTCCAAAATAAGATATAAATTATTACAGAAACTTTATAATTATTTACCACAATTTAAAAATTCTAGATATTTTGAGATGATAAAAGATTTTTACAAAAAAAATTTAAAGTCTACTGATGATCTTTTTTATAGTCATCTTGTAAGATGGTCCCAGTATGAGCAAACTAGAGAATATTTTAATTTAAAAGAAGAAAAATTTAATGCTGAAAATTTAGTAGAAGAGTTCCTTTTTTCTTTACCAAAAAATTTTAAAGATCAAGATGATGATCGAAAAACACAATTGATAGAGGAAAATTCACTTTTATCGAATTATTTACTTTCCTCACAAGGAGATAGGGCTAGTTCTGCTAATAGTGTAGAAACTCGATATCCTTATTTGGATGAAGATTTTTCCAAGGATATTTTTAGAATTAAATCTAAACTAAAAGCACCTGGTACAAGGTCTAAAGATTTATTAAGGAAATCTTTTAAGAATTTTTTACCTCACGAAATAGTTTATAGACCCAAATTTGCATATCAAGCTCCTGAGGCTAAAAGTTTCCTATCCGAAAATCACATTTCACCAATTGCTAATGAATATTTTGAAAATATTAAAAACTTGAATAATCAAAACAGTGATAGTATTTATGATTTATTTAAAAAAATTAAACATCCAGCAAGTAGTGAGAGAATAGGATTTAGAGAAAATATGGCCTTTATAATTGGATTATCTGACTATTGCTTAAAGAATTATAGAGAAAAATATTCAAATAAAAATGATGAATAATCAAGAAATTAAAAAAGAAATAATAAATTATTTTAAATTAGGTAATCCTAAACTTAAAAACCTAAAAGAATTTCCTACTTCGGAGTCACTAATATCTTTAGGTTATGTAGACTCTTTTGGGATAATAGAATCTATTTCTTTTTTGGAAAAAAATTTTAAAATAAAGATTAAGGATGATGAGATTACCTTAGATAATCTTGGTACCATAGATTTGATGACTCAATTAGTTTTGAAAAAATTAGATGAAAAGTAAGAATTTAATTAAATTTTTTTATGAGGAAATAATTCTTAACATTATAATTATATTATTATTTTTATTTTTTCCCCCCTTTTCAGTTTTGTTAAAAATTTTCAAGGTAAATTTGTTAGGTTTAAATAATAAAGATAAATCTTATTGGATATTAAGAAAAAAAAAAATAATCTGACAAATCAATATTAGTCTAATAAAATTATATGAATTTTGTTTTAGGTATTTCAGCATTTTATCATGACAGTGCAGCTACTTTAATTAAAGACGGTAAAATAATATCTGCAGTTCAAGAAGAGAGATTTACAAGAATTAAACATGACAGTTCTTTTCCAATAAATTCAATAAAACATGTACTTGAAAATTCAAACATAAAAGTTAATGAGTTAGATGCAATAGTATTTTATGAAAAACCTTTATTAAAATTTCAAAGATTAATTGAAACATACTTAAATTATTCCCCAAAAGGCATTAAATCTTTTTTTTATTTTATGAAAGTTTGGTTAACTGGAAAAATTTTCCAAAAAAAGAAAATTTTGAATTATTTAAATTCTATAGACAAAAGTTTTAGTGATGAAAAAAAAATATTTTTTTCTGAACATCATATGAGTCATGCAGCAAGTGCTTTTTTTCCATCACCTTTTAATGAAGCCATTGTTCTTACAGCTGATGGCGTAGGCGAACTAGCAACTACTACAGTTGCAATTGGTAGAGGAAATAGTTTAGAAATTAAAAAAGAAATTTATTTTCCACACTCTTTGGGATTATTTTATTCAGCTTTTACATACTTTTGTGGTTTTAAAGTTAATAGTGGTGAGTATAAATTAATGGGGTTAGCACCTTATGGAAAACCAATTTATAAAAAAAAGATTTTAGATAATTTAGTAGATGTTAAAGATGATGGATCTTTTAGATTGAATGATAAGTATTTTGATTATCCAGTTGGATCTAAAATGACTAATGAGAAGTTCCATAATCTATTTAATGGACTACCAAGGGATAGTGAAAATGAACCTTTAACTCAATTTCACATGGATTTAGCGGCCTCCATACAAGAAGTAACAGAAGAAATAATTTTAAAAATTTGCAGGTCCATAAAAGATGAATTTAAGATTAAAAATTTGTGTTTAGCTGGAGGAGTAGCGTTAAATTGTGTTATTAATGGAAAAATACTTAAAGAAAAAATATTCGATGATGTTTGGGTTCAACCTGCAGCAGGAGATGCTGGAGGATCTTTGGGCGCAGCATTAAGTTATTGGTTTAGCCATATAAAAAATGAGAGAGTTGTTGATTCAAGTGACAGTATGCAAGGATCTTTTTTAGGCCCAAGTTTTAAACAAGAAGATATAGAAAAAAGATTAAAGAATATTGGTGCAAATTTTGAAATTTTTGATGAAAAGAAAATTATAGAACTAACATCAGATGAAATCATAAAAAATAGTGCTATTGGATGGTTTCAGGGTAAAATGGAATTTGGACCACGTTCTTTAGGCTCAAGATCAATCATAGCAAATTCCAAATCAAAAGAGATGCAAAAAAATTTGAATCATAAAATTAAATATCGTGAGAGTTTTAGACCATTCGCCCCATCACTTTTGATAGAGGATCTAAATAAATGGTTTGAATTAGATAAAGAAAGTCCGTACATGAGTTTTGTGGCAAAAATTAAATCAGAACACATAATTAAAAATCAAATGATTAAAAAAATTGAAGAAAAAAATTTGGAACAAATAAATAATATTAGATCAAAATTGCCAGCAATCACTCATGTAGATTATTCTGCGAGAATTCAAACAGTACACGAAAATAGAAACAAAAAATTTTTCAATCTTTTGAAAAAAATGAAAGAGAAAACGGGTTGTTCAGTAGTTGTAAATACATCATTTAATGTGAGAGGTGAACCAATAGTTAATACACCTGAGGATGCATTTAATTGTTTTATGGGTACAGAATTAGATATTCTTGTTTTAGGAAATTGTTTTTTAGAAAAAAAAAACAAAATCCTGAACTTAAAAGAAACTATAAAAATAAATTTAAATTAGATTAATAAAAAATCATTTATTTAGACGAAGAAAAATAAATAAGTCAAAAGAATTAAAAAAGTAAATTATATCAATCTAAAAAGTCAATAAATAAATTTAATTACATAAATTTAATATATTTGGATTAGATGAGAAAATCATGTCAGAATAAATTCCTTCAATGTAATTGTGTAAATCACAGAGAATTTCCCCTTCTTTTCCAGGTCTTTCTAAGATATATTCGCTAAATCTTTTATTAATATTATAAGCGTATGTTTTAAATCCCAAAGATTTCGCCTTTTTAAAAAATTCAGGATAATTATATACAGTTTGTTGGTCTACAGCAAAACCAAAGGGAATATTTTTTTGATCAATAAGATAATTTAGATAATTTTTAGAATATTTATTTCTGTAAATCACTCGTTGTGAAATCAAAATTTTTGAAAAATTGTGCTTTATTGCTTCTTCAATTGATTTTTCTGTAAATAACTCAATAATTAAATTGTTTTGAATTTTCTTAAATGTTTTTTTTATTAATAAAGCATCGTCCAGTTTATCAGTTACTAAAGTAGTATCAGGATGTTTTATAAACCAATCTATAATTTCATTTTCACTTAAAGGAGTAAATTTTTCATCAATCTTATAATTTAGAAAATTTTCTAGATTAGGGGGAACAACTCCTGCATACTTAGTTCTCTGTTTCCAAGATTCCCAATCATGTGCTGCAACAATTTTTTTATCTGATGTTAAGAGTAAATCTAATTCGAAATATCTAGCTCCTAAAGTATAATTTTTTTGTAATGACTCTAATGAATTTGTGTATACATAATTATCAATAGAGCCTCCTGCATGTGCAATAAATGTATCTTTCTTAAGCAGAAATTCTTTATTAATCATTTTTCTATCTTTTGTAAATTTAAAGTAAATTTTTTTGTAATTTAATTTTGTAGATAGATAAATTTTCTGAATCGCTGGATATGCCCATGGTATAATATTTGATATATTCTCTCTTGTATATCTTCTAAAATTCTTCCATGGAATTGCTAATAAACTTGGTTTTTCATTTAAGCTATTTATTTTCGATATAAATTTATCTTTTTCTATTTTTTCAGATATTTTTGATTTTTTATCAAAGCTTTTATCATAAGGGTAAACGTCAACAATTATCATCTCTTTTTTCTCTTTCACATCAATAAGCATATATTTACATTGAGTTTTATTCGAAATAAAAGCATAATTAAATTTATTACACTCACCGATTGCTTTAAAATTAATTTTTTTATCATTTTTTATAATTTCGTCATAAATCATTTCCTCTATATTTTTTCTATTAATACCTATTGCATCAGTTTCAATTTCTATTATTTTTCCTTGAATAGATAAAACTGGCATAGACATCTTCAACCCAGACGTAAACATTATGGAATTTTCGTCTTGTAAAATTTTGCCGTTTAAAAGGACTAGCTTTTCATTAATATCAATTAAATCATTTTCAAAAGTTTTGATTATTTTTGAAATATCTTGATTATTATTAGATAAAGATTTC
>MDTD01024287.1_pt1 | contig 42276 bp, 39 predicted proteins | sample 811221 | NCBI WGS metagenome assembly MDTD01 (sample SAMN05326646, study PRJNA326480) | marine metagenome | isolation source: seawater | place: Pacific Ocean: South West | collected 2011
CCACGTTCGGCCTGGAGATGCGCGACGCCGAGGCGGCGGTGCGCTCCTCGGCGCTGGAGTGGACGGTGCTGCGTCCGAACAACTTCGCACAGAACTTCAGCGAAGAGCTCTGGTATGCACCGGTGCTCGCGGGGGAGCTGGCCTTGCCTGGAGGCGACGTGGCCGAGCCGTTCATCGACATCGAGGACGTTGCCGACGCCGCCGCCACCGTGCTGACGCAACCGGGACAGCACGCCGGGAAGATCTACGAGCTCAGCGGTCCGCGCTCGATCACCTTCTCCGAGGCGGCCGAGTTGATCTCGCTGGCGGCCGAGACACCCGTTGTCTACCGGTCGATCTCACCGGCTGAGTACACCGAGGCTCTGGTCCGCGAGGGCCTGACCGAGCAGGACGCGAGTCACATCAGCGAGATGTTCGTGATGATGCAGCGTGGCGTGCTGGCCGATCCCACCGACGGAGTGATGACCGTACTCGGCCGCCCTGCGCGCACATTCGACGACTACGTGCTGCGCAGCGCGGCGACAGGGGTGTGGCGGCGCTGAGCGTCCCGCGGCTACCCCACCCGGGCGACCACGAACACCCGCCGGAACCGGAAGAACGTCGTGCCGTCCGCGCGAGGCGGGTAGGCGGCGTCGAGCAACGGGACGAGTTCGGCGCCGAACCGCGCCCACGCGGCGTCGTCGAGCAGTCTGCGTACGGGGCGCAGCGCCGTGCCCGCGATCCAGTGCAACACCGGGTCGGGTCCGCTGAGGCGGTGCACATAGGTCGTCTCCCACGCGTCGACCGCGCACCCCGCGTCGACGAGCAGACCGGCATACTCCGCCGGGGTGCGCACCGCATCGTCGCCGAGTGCGGCGCCGGCCAGTGTCGGCGACCAGTGCGGCCGACCCGCCACCGCCCGCACCGCCCGATGCGACGGTGCGTCGAAGTTCCCGGGGACCTGGACTGCGATCCAGGACCCCGCCGCAAGCAGACCTGCCCAGCGAACCAGCAGGTCCGGGTGCTCGGGAACCCAGTGCAGGACCGCGTTGCACACCACGACGTCGGTGTCGGGCGCGGGCGTCCAGCTCCGCACGTCACCCACGTGGGCGTCCAGCCCCCGCGCCCGGGCTGCGTCGATCATCTCGGGCGAGGAGTCCCACGCCTCGATCACCACGCCGGGCCAGCGGCGCGCCATCGTCTCGGTCAGGTTGCCGGGGCCGCAGCCGAGGTCGACCACCCGGCGCGGCTGCTCGGCACCGACCCTGGTCAGCAGGTCCACGAACGGCCTACCCCGTTCGTCGGCGAACGCCAGATAGCTTTCCGGATGCCACACCACACCAGTGTGGCCCGTGTCGAGAGTTAGCATGCCAAGGGTGGAGCCCGAGCCCCTGCCGGAACCGCCCATCCCCGTTCCGGACGTCCCCGGAGCCGACGCGACGGCACGCGGCCTGCCGCGCCGCGCCGACCTGACCACACGGCAACGCCTGCTGGTGGATTCGTCGGCACTGGCCGATCTGGCGTTGCGTACCTCCATCGCCTCGCTGCTCAGCGCCACGATGGTGCCCACAGTCGCCGGGGTTCTGCGCCGCTCGCAGTCCCGCGCCGAACGTGAACACCTCGAGTTCTACGCCGAGCTGGCGGCGGCCGCAGATCCGCACCGGGCCTTCCCGGCGCCGACCGAACCGCCGCGGGTGTCGTCGCGGGCGGCCAATCCGGTGGCCGAGTGGTTCGCCCACGGCAACGTGCGTAACCTGCGTTTCCACAGCACATTCCAGGCCGTCAACCCCGCGCTGCGGGACCAGTGCCGTGGCTATGTGCGCAACAACGTGGTGCATGCCCAGCACTGGCGCCATCACGACGGTCCGCGCCCGACCCTGTGCGTCATCCACGGCTTCATGGGCTCGGCCTACCTGTTCAACGGCATGTTCTTCTCGCTGCCGTGGTTCTACCGGTCCGGCTACGACGTCATGCTCTACACCCTGCCGTTCCACGGCCGCCGCGCCGAGAAGTACTCGCCCTTCAGCGGTTACGGCTACTTCGCGCACGGGTTCTCCGGCTTCGCCGAGGCCATGGCGCAGGCGGTGCACGATTTCCGTTCGGTGCTGGACTATCTCGAGTTCACCGGCGTCGACCGCATCGCGCTGACCGGCATGTCGCTGGGAGGTTACACGTCAGCGCTGATCGCCAGCGTCGACGACCGTATCCAGGCGGTCATCCCGAACGTTCCCGTGGTCACTCCCGACCGCACCGTCGACGAGTGGTTTCCGGCCAACAAGGTGGTGGCATTGCGCGACCGGCTCGCGGGCACCGACTCAGCACTGGTCGACGCGGCGACCATGTACTCCTCGCCGCTGAACTACCGGCCCATACCCGCCAAGGACCGGCGGCTGATCATCGCCGGTCTGGGTGACCGGCTCGCGCCGCCCGAGCAGGCCGAGATGCTCTGGAAACACTGGGATCACTGTGCGTTCCACTGGTTCCCCGGCAACCACGTGCTGCATGTGAGCCAGCCGGACTACCTGCGCCGGATGACCCGGTTCCTCGGGGAGTTCATGTTCGACTGAGTTGGGTTCCCGCCGGCCAACCCAGCGTCGAGAGGGTGTGCGCCGAGACCGTGACCGGGCGGCCTGGCAGCCGGCGATCGGAGGTCGGCGACAACGCTGCGGTCACGAGGCCGTGCAGCCCGTTCTCCGCGGTCAGTCCGGACGTCGGCGCCTGTGCGGCCGGTTGCTCGGCGGTGCGCAGGACGCACGCCGCCACCAGCGCGGGATCGGCTCTGCTGCCGCTGAACTCCAGGACAGTCCACGTCTCGGCCGCGCCGAGCGACCCGATGGCCTGCAGCGTGTCGGTCAGCGTCTCGTCGACGGTGATCCGGTAGGCCGCCAGATATCCCCGCTCGTCGGCGATGGCGCGCCACGTCTCTTTCGCCTGTGCGGCCGTGACGGGTTCGACGGTGTGGACGGTGGTGACCTCGAATCCCGACTCCCGCAGATGGTCGGCGAGTCTGCGCGCGGCGACCTCAGCCGTGTCCTGCAGCGGGATACGCGACGAGCGCGCCGACAACGCGGCGACGTTGTCCGCGGCGCCCAGGGTCAGCCCCACCCAGGTGGTGTGCACGCCGTCGCGGTCGCGGGCGGTGACGCGAACCTTGTCGAAGCGCAGTCCGTACCGGTCGAGATAGCCGGCGATCAGATCGATCGGCAGGTGCTGCCGCTCGCGTGCGGCGACCTCGAGGGCCACCGTGGTGTGCTCCGAGGAATGATGGGAGCCCTCGGCGCCTCCACTGCGGCGGCGCCGCATCGCGACGCGGCGCGCGATCAGCGTCGTCACGAAATCGCCTCGCCACCAGGCGAACACGATGACCAAGACACCGACGGCGATCCCGAGTAGCCAGCGGTCACCGACCGAATCCCACGGGAAGGCCAGCGCGGCGGGGATCCCCACCAGCAGCCCAAGGCTGAGACGGACGATCATGGCGTCGGGTCCTTCCGTTTTCTGCTCACCACGACGGTGACGAGCACCAACAGCGCCAGCACGCCCGCACCGGTGAAGGCGATGATTCGTGGGATGGGGTCGGGCGGTGGCGGTGGTAGCGGCGCCGCGATCTCACGGACCGCCGCGGGATCGGTGTCCGCAGCGGCGGGCACGTTCCAGGTGAGCGCGGCGAGCGGGTCGATGCTGCCCGCACCGACCAGGTTGGACGGGGCACGGGCGGCACCGTGGGCGGTCGCCGTGATCCGGTCGATGACCTGCCGGGCGTTGAGATCGGGGAATCGGCTGCGCACCAACGCCGCGACACCGGAGGCGTACGCGGCGGCATAGCCCGTGCCGCTGATCGGCACCAGCCCCTTCTGGTTGTCCGGCATCCCGTTGGCCAGCCCGCCCCCCTCGGCGTTGCTGACCGAGGAGATACCCTCGCCGGGTGCCGCCACCCCGACCCAGGGCCCGGCCATCGTGAAGGACGTGGCCTGTCCGCCGGGCCCCACGGCACCCACCGAGAGTACGTAGGGCTGCCACCACGACGGCACCGACAGCGTCGTGGCGCCGTCCCAGTTCCGCGGGTCACCGGGCCGCGCGACATCACCGAGTGGATTGCTGTCACACGCTGTGCCAGTGAACATTCCGCGTGAGGTGTCGCCGGCGGCTGCCACGATCACCGCGTCCTTGTCGACGGCGGCGTAGCGCAACGCAGCACCCAGCGCGCTCTGATCGACGTCGGCCCCGGCCGGAATACACGTCGCGACCGAGATGGTGATGACCCGCGCCCCCTGGTCGGCGGCGCGCACCACGGCGCGCGCCAGCGTGTCGACGGCCACCACCGCCTGCGCCAGCGCGGGATCTTCGCCGAGACTGCGCGGAGCGTAGTGCGCCGAGCTCTGCCGGATGGACAGCAGGCGCGCGCCGGGCGCGACACCCGAGAACCCGTCGGGCCCGGGCTGGCCCGCGATCAGCCCCGCGACGAGCGTGCCATGCCCGTCGCAGTCGGTCAGGCCGTCGGTGTCGGCGACGAGGTCACCGCCCGCCTCGACGACGGGCAGCCGCGGCCCGGGAGTCACGCCGGTGTCGAGGACTGCGACCAGCTGTCCGTCACCGCGGCTGTGTTGCCACGCCTCGGGCAAGCCCAGCGACGCCTGGCTCGCGGTGACCGCACCGGGCTCGGTGCCGGGCAGCACACCGGTGGCCGTGCAGTCACTGCGCTGGGCCATCGGCTCGACCGGGCCCGCGCTGCCCGCCGGCGGGGTGGCCTGCGGGTCGACCTGCGGCGGCGCGACCGCCCCGGCGGGTGCGCCGCTGACCGCGAGCAGCACCAGGGCCGTCGCGACCACGCCTACCCGGGTGGGTGCTGAGAGGGCGATCATCGCTCAGAACCCGTTGAGCGCCCAGGTGAACAGCCCCACCAAATAGGCCATCACCGGGATCACCGAGGCGTCGAGGGCGGACGCGAGGAAACCGAGCAGCCGGCGCATCGGCAGCGAATAGGTTGCCGGCTCGGCGATGCCCGGGTTCAACGCGATCACCACCCAGGCCGCCGCCAGGGCCACCAGGACCGCCAGCGACCACCACATCGCGGTGTACTGCCCGGCGGCGGTGAACCCCACCACCAGCGCGGTGGTGATCAGGTAGGGATGGCCGAGCAGCCACGCCTTGCACGGCGCGGAGTCCCACACCCGGGCCCGCAGCGCGGCGGCCACGGCGCTGGCCACGACGAGGTACCACGCCCACGGCGACACCGCGCCCTCTCCGGTGACGGCCGGCCACAGCACCGCCAGCGAACCCGTCACGGCCAGCAGCACACCGGCGGCGATGAACCCTGTCTGGTGGGAGTCACCGACCCGGATGCGGCGGGGCAGGTCTTCGAGCACCCGCAGCGGCAGCGCCGACGGCGTGGGGTCTCCGGGAGCGGGGATGACGGGGACCGGCAGCCGCGCGCACATCGCAGACAGTTGCGCGGCCTGCACGGTGATCACCAGCGCGACCAGGATCAGCCCACACCCCACGGCCACCGGCGACAACGTCCACAGCGATACCGCCGCGGCCGCCGCAGCCACCGTCAGCGCCGTCGCGGCGGCGGCGGTGAACACGGCGATGGCACGTTGTCCCACGGTGATGCTGATGACCGACCACGCCGCCACCCCTGCGGCGGCGAGCAACACCTGCGCGGCGCCGAAATCACCCGGCACCGCCAGCGCGAACGCGGCGGCGATCGGGGGCAGCGCGGCCACGGACAGGGCTGTCGCCAACCGCGGCGACCCGGTTCTGCTCAACAACGTGCCGAGCACCGCGACCACGGCGACCGCGCTGACGGCGAACACACCGTAGGCCGTTCCGGTGACGACCCGGTGCACGATCGACACGCCCGTGGCGACGAGGATCAGCGCGATGACCGCCAGCGCCGCGGCACGCCTGATGTGGTCCACCCCCCACGGCCGTTCCCGCGCCGCCGAGAAGATCATCGCGGCATCGGCGATGTCCTCGACCAGCCGGGGTGCGGGCGGCCCCGGCGGGACCGGTTGCAGCGCAAGGAGGTCGCCGTCGACCACACCGACCGTGTCCAGCGTCGCGTCGCGGCTGAACGGGGCGCCGCCGATCGGGGCCAGGCTGAGTTGCTGGGCCGCGTCGGCGGTGTCGTCGCTCGGCGACACGAGGCGCTGCACCGCCGGGATGATCTCACGCAGCGGCAGTTCGGCGGGCAGTGCGACCTCGGTGATCCGGCCGCTGCCGAACACCGCTATCCGCACGATCGGCATTCTCATGTTCTCGGATGTCGCGGTGCTGGTCGACAGCGCCGAACCGTTGGTTCCGGGGGTGTTCATCACCGGGTCTGACATTGCTCTTCTCTTTCACGCGTGGGGAGGTCGAAGTCCCGGTTGCCGCCGTGGCGGGGAAACCAGGGCCCGTCGGGTAATTCGGCGTTCAGGCGTTCCACGCCGGCGGCGACTGCGGCGGGGTGACCGGCGGCGAAGGTGGACACCCATTGACCGTCGAATGCTCTGGTCGGGCTGACCAACACCCGACCGACCGTGGTGTCGACGACGCTGACGCCGACGTCGGTGCTGACGCGGTGACCGTCGCGGTGCTGGCCGGCGACGATCTCGACGTAGCTGCGGTCCCCGTCGAACGCGGCCACCACCACGGGGCGCGCGGATGCGGGGATACCGAGGTAGTCGAGCATGTCGTGCACCGAGGCGCCGTTGCGGATCCGCTCGTCAGCCTTGGCGCCGGTGTGCGCCGGCAACGAGAACTCCTCGAAGCGCGCGGGCCGCTGCCCGGACAATCCGACCGTCAGCACCGGCACCAGCGCCTCGGGGTGGTCGATCTCCAACTCCGTGAACGTGACCAGTGCTGCGCTGCGCAAGGCGACCACAGTGCCCGCCCGGTCGCGGGCCACGACGCCGCGCAGCATCTCGCCGCGGCCGGCGACGAATCGGAGCTCGAGCCACCGCGCGGGCCGGCACACCGACCGGATCCATTGCGCGACCGAAGGATCGACCTGTCCGTCGGCGTTCATCACGCCCAGACGCGTCAGCTCCGCGACGCGATCGCGCTCGAACTGCGCCCGTTGCGCGTCGTCGCCGTAGGGCGGGGTGATGGCCAGCACCCACGGAAACGTTCCGGCGCCGAGCGTTTCGGCCAGGAACCAGGCCGACTCGGCAGTCAGCTCGACAGCATTAGCTCGCACGAAAGCCCATCAGCCCCACTTGGCGCCTTCGGCCTGGTCGCGGGCGGCCATCGACGTGGTGTTCATCTCGTGGGTGCTGGCCATCGCGCGATACGCGCGTACCAGCTCCTCCAGCGCGGTGTTCCATTGGGCCTGCCAGGCCTGATATGTCATGCCGGTGTCACCCTGCCAGGCACCGCGCAGCGCGGCCTGCTCAGCGGCGACCTCGGCGCCGACGGCGTGCAACGCGCCCGCATAGCTGGACATCTCACCGGCGTGCGAGAGCATCGCCGGGTAGTTGTACATGATCTGCGACATCGAAAGTCCTTAGGTGATGGTCGGGTTGGGATCGGGTCAGATACCGGTGTAGGTGCTGGCGGCTGCGGCGTCCTCGGCGACGTAGGAAGCGGCGGCGTCACCGACGTTGGCCTGCGCGAGATCCAGCAGCGCGTTGATCTTGGCCGAGACCTCGACGAAGCGCGCATGGGCGGCCTGGAAGGCCGCCGACGACTCGCCCATGTGGAACGCCTGCGCGGACTGGGCGGCCTGCTCCGCCTGGGCGATCGTGCTGCGCATCAGGGCCGCCTTGGCCCCGAACGCGCTCTCCGAGGCGACCAGCTGCGGGATATGAGCATCGAGAAGGCTCATGGGTTTTCCTCTCTGTGGTGGTTGTCGTCTGCGTCTATGGGGGTTTCGGGGTCCCAGCTGCCCGGCAGCATCGGACTCTTGGGCCCGCCGCCGAACGAGTCTCCGGCCAGCGTGGTCAAACCGCCCGCCTGCTCGGTGCCCGTGCTGACGGTGCCGGAGAACCCCATCGGTCCGGCTCCGCGCGCCGAGGCGCTCACACCCGGCTCGGGCGTGGGCGGGTCGGAGTCCGGTTCGTCCTCGTAGTCCATGACGGCGTCGGCGTAGCCGCGGCCCTTGATGTCTTCTTTCTGTCTGCGGCGCCGCCGGCGTCGTTCGGCGGCTGATGCGGCGATGCCCGATGCGGCTGCGGGGATCGTCGCCGAGGGCGCCTTCGCCCCGGTCGAGTCGCGGACGGTGGGTGACAGCCCGCCGTCGGGGTCGCGGCCCACCACCGCGTACGGCGCCAGTGGGGCTGCGGCCGTGGCCGGCGACGCTGCGCCGGGGGCCGATCCGGCGGAGACGGTGTTGACCGCGGGCGCCGCGCTGCCCGGCGCGGTAGGTGAGAGCGGGGCGGCCGGCAGGCCCTGGTCGCTGCGGGTGGGTGACTGCCCCTGGGCGGCCGGTGCGGTCTCCTCGGCCGGTTCCTCGGCCGGAGGCTGTTCGGGCAGCCGGTCGAGCAGGTAGGCGCCGATCCCCAGCACGATGCCCAGCGCCGCGCCCACCAGCGGGGCCAGCAGCAGTGAGGGATACAGGATCGAGGCGCCGATCCACGAAACCGCCTGGTAGGCCACCGCGAACAGGAACGGCCCCCAGGTGATCAGCGCCTGCGCCGGGTTGGTGAGGAAGTCGGTGATCAGCTGGATCGTGTTGCCGATCGGGTTGCGCAGGAAGTCGATGATGGGCTCGAACAGGAACCGCAGGATCTCGCCATAGAACCGGATCAGGTCGGCGATGATGTCGCCGAGATCGAAGGAGCTGCCCGCTTCGGCGGCCTGCAGCTGCGCGGCCGCGGCCATCGTGTCCGCGGCGGCGCGCCCGGCCTCGCCCACCCCGGGCATCAGGATGAACGGCGCCGGGGCGGACGTCGGTGTGGCGGCGACGGCCGCACCCGAGACCGCCTGGTAGGTACCCATGGTGGTGGCGGCCTGGATCCACATCCGCACGTAGTCGGCTTCGTTGAGCGCGATCGGGATGGTGTTGATGCCAAGGAAGTTGGTGGCCACCAGCACCGCGTGGTTGGTGTGGTTGAGGGCGAGCTCCGGCAGGGTGGGCATCGCCGCCAGCGCGCTCGAGTAGGCCGCAGCCGCGGTCTCGTGCTGTGCCGCGGTCACCGTGCTGACGGCGCTCTGCTGAGCGAGCCAGGCCAGATAAGGGGCGTGCGCTGCGACGTACTGTTCGGCGCTGGGCCCTTCCCACGCTCCGGCCTGCACGTCGGCCAGGATGGCGGTCAGTTCCGCTGCTGCCGTGGCGTATTCGGCGCTCAGCGAGTGCCACGTGCCGGCGGCTGCCAGCAGTGGCCCCGGACCGGGGCCGCTGCTCAGTGACGCCGAGTGCACCTCGGGTGGGAGCGCCATCCAGACGGGGGCGGTCATACCGGTCAGCCTCGGGCGATCAGGTAGGCGGTGGCGCCCATCGCGTCACCGCTGGCGTAGCTGGCCGCGGACTCGCCGACCCCGACACCGGAGCGGCCGAGTTCTTCGACACCCTGGGCCGCCACCGTCTGATGTTCGGCCGCGGCGGTGCTGAACGCGGCGGCGGTCTGCAGGGACACCGGGTCGACGGCCGGTGGGACGACGGCGCCGACCACCGGCGCGGCGGCGGCCTGGGCGGCGGCCATGCGCGCGGTGAGTGCCGCCACCGCCGCGCTGGCGGCGGTGAGCCCTTCGGGCACGACACGCAGGGTCATCGGTGGTTCTCCTCTCCGCCGCGGTGGGCGATGGCGGCCTCTGCCAACGGGTTGACGAGTTGAACGAAGCTCGGGGTGTCGGTGGCGTCGAGCAGCATGCCCCGCCCCGCCGGCAGCCGGCTGAACCGGTGCCCACGGATCTTGCCGCTGTCCTGCGGGTTGCCCGACAGCATCAGCAGGGTCGCCTGCAGGTCGTTGAGCCGACGCAGCAGCGGTGCCGTCATCACCGCGTGCGCCGAGCCGGCCGCCCTGGCAGTGACGATCACCCGTAGCCCCAGATCGGTGGCCTGCGAGAGCAATCCGAGCAGCGGGCTCCACGGACGCTGCCCCGCGAACGGCCCGCTGGTGGCGGGGCCGTCGGGGATCTGGTCGACGTCGTCGATGATCAGGTAGTGGGTGTGGCTGTCGCGGGAGACGGTGCGGTAGTCCCAGCGGCTGAGCTCCTGCGGGCTCAGGCCGGCGGGTGGGCGGCGCTGCTCGATCAGCGCGGACAGGCCCAGCATCGCGGGCAGGATCCGGTCGATGTTCGGGGTGTACTCGTTGTCCGGGAACAGCGGTTCGTCGACCAGGTGCAGCCGGCGGTCGATCACCGTGAACGCCACCTGGTCCGGACGCGAGTTCTCCCGGATGGTTCGGATCAGGTGCCGCAGCAGCGTCGTCTTGCCGGTCTTGGCGTCGCCGAACACCAGCATCAGCGGGTTGTCGGTGAAGTCGATGCCGACCGGCGCCAGGTCGGTCTCCCGCTGCCCGACGACCACCCGCTCCGGTGCCGGATACAGCGGGCCCAGCATGTCGGGTGACAGGTTGGTCGGCAGCAGCCGCACCGGCGGGGCGCTGCGGTCGGGGTGCCGGGCGTTGAGCGCGGGAATCGATTCCAGGGTGGGGCGGGCGAACAGGAAATGCTCCGCCGCCATGGTCAGGCCGCGGCCTGGCTGGTCGACCGGCACCGCCTCGGCGGGACGGCGCAGCGCTCCGGTGACCCGCACGTTGCTGTCGCGGGGGTCGTGCAGCCGCAGCTCCAGACGCAGCCCGAGCCCGTCGCGCATCCCCAGCGGCACCTCGAGCCAGTTCGGGGTCGTGATGACGACGTGGATGCCGTAGGCCATGCCGGTGTTGACCAGTTCGGTCACCTTGGCCAGCAGTGGGTTACGGGTGTTGAACGTGTCGGTGTTGTCCCGGCTGAACGCGTACAGGTTGTCGATGAGCAGGAACACCTCACCGTAGCCGTCGCGGTAGCCACCGCCGCCGGCGCCGCCGGCCCGCTGGCGCGCGCGCAGCAACTGGTCGAGTTCACCGAAGGTGCGGCGGATCTTCTCCGACTCCAGCGGGGAGGCCACCCCGCCTACGTGTGCGAGGCCCTCCAGCGCCCGCAGCTGCCCGCCGCCGTAGTCCAGACAGTAGAACGTCACGTCACCGGGCGCGTGCAGGGCAGCCGCCGAGAACACGAAAGTCTGCAGGGCGGTGGACTTGCCCGACTTCGGGCCGCCGTGGATCACCAGGTTCGACGCGGCCGAGGTGGCGTCGTAAACCAGGGTGTCGCGACGCATGTCGAAGGGGCGGTCGATCTCGCCCAGCGGCCAACGCCACTGCCCGGCCGCGATTCCCGAGCGGGTCAGCACGTCGTCGAGCGCGATCGCCTCGTCCAGTGGCGGCAGCCACAGTTGCGGTGCGTGCGGTCCGTAGTGGGCCAGCTGGTCGCCGATGGTGGCGATCAGCTTGCGCGGCGGCAGTACCTCGACGTCGGCACCGTCGTCGACGATGACGGTGTCCGGTTCCGGGTCCACCCAGCCGGCGGGGAACACCTGCGGCTTGGGGATCGCGTGCACGACGATCGACCGGTCCACTCGTGGCGGCTCGTAGATGCCGTCGACGTAGGTGCTGCGGAACTTGACCGGCAGTGCGCCCGGCGCGGGGACGAGGAATCCCACGCCTTTGTGCTCCCGGCCAGACTCGATGTGGTAGGCGTCCTCCACGCCGATGATCTGCCGGGACACGCTGGGGCTGGCCACTTTCAGACCGATGCGGTAGGACGTGTTCTTGTCGATGTCCTTGATCCGGCCCACGTCCAGCGTCTGGGACGCGAAGAGCAGGTGGATGCGGAACGAGCGGCCCTTGCGTGCGACGTAGTCGAACAGGTCGGCGTACTCGGGGTGATCGGCGAGCATCAGGGTGAACTCGTCGGCCACCACGAACAGCGTCGGGATCGGTGGCAGGTCGTGTCCCTCGGCGATGGCGTTCTCGTATTCGGTGACCGAGTTGAACGCGCTGCCCTGCACCCGGCGGCCGGCCTCCTTGAGCAGCTGCTCGCGCCGGGCCACCTCGCCGCGCAGCGTGTCGGCGAACCTGTCTGCCAGCGAACGTTTCTCGGCCATGTTGGAGATGACGGCGACGACCTGCGGGAAGTTGCGGAAGATGTCCGCTCCCGCCTCACCCTTGAAGTCGGCGTAGATGACGATGAGCCGGTCGGCGGGGTGGGTGGTCAGCAACGACAGCAGGATCGCCATCAGTGTCTGGGACTTGCCCGAGCCGGTCATCCCGATCATCAGCCCGTGCGGACCCATGCCGCCCTCGGCTTCGTCCTTGAGGTCGAAGTACAACGGTTCGCCGGTGGCGGTGACGCCGATCGGCACCCGCAGCTCGTCGTCGCGGTTGCGGGGGGCCCACAGTGCGGCCACGTCCAGCGCCGAGGCGTCCGGGATGCCGAGCAGCGTCGTGAAGGCCGCACCACCTGTCGCCGCCGAGCGGCCGTGGCTGGGATTGGAATCCCAGCGCGAGAGCCGGCGGGCGAGGTGGCGGGCCTCGGCCGCGTCGAGCCGGTCGGCGGTGTCGATGTAGGGGGCCCACCCGGCGGTCTGCCACCGCTGGATCCGGCCGTCGGCGATGCGCAGGATGGGCCGCTCGGGGTCCGGGTACTGCTCGCGGTGCGGTTCGGCGACGGCCCGATGGATGACGGTGACGCCGGCGGGATCCACTCCCCCGGTCAGCTCGTCGGGGTCGGCGTCGGGATCGTCGAGCACGAGCAGCAGGTGCTTCACGCTTTCGCTACCGTCACCGGTGAACGGTCCCCGATCGGCGAGGGCGGGGGCCAGCAGCCGGCGCAGCGCCGTGGCGTCGGCCGTCAGATACCGCGCGGGACCGACCCCGTCGACCTGGCCGGGCACATCGACATGCGGCAACCACTTCAGCCACGACCAGCCGTCGTCGTCCAGTCTCGGCCCTGCGTAGCCGATTCCGAGCACCGAGGGGTCGTGCCAGGTCATCGCCTGGGCCAGCCAGGCGCGGACCGCGCCGTCGACCTCGTCGGCGTCGCCGACCACGGTGATCCGCGCGACCTTGGTCAGGTCGATACCGGCCGGCGCGTCGTGCAGGGTCCGCTGGGTGTCGAGCAGGCCGCGCAAGGTGGTGTGCGACACCGGTTCCAGGTCGATCTCCTCAGCGGTGTCCTTGACCCGCAGCGCCGCGTCGAGGGCCTGGTCGTGCAGGCCGGCGCGCAGCACCAGGAAGTCGCGGTCGCGGGGATCGCGCTCCCACTGCCTGCGGGTGCCCGGCACCCCGGCCAGCACCGACGGGTCCGGATGTGACCACTCCAGGCCGGCGCGTTGCTCGTCGGCGTGGGCGAGTACGTTGTCGCGGATCACCGACAGGTAGCGCAGGTAGTCGGCGCGTTCGGCGTCGACCTCTTCGGTGCGGAGTTTGTTGTCCGAGCCCCGGTACAGCGCGGTTGCGGCCAGGAGCAGCACGAACGGGAAGAACAGGGTCGTCGGCGAGATCAACCGCAGGCCGGTGGCGACCAGTGCGACGATCATGCCGACGATGAGGATGACGATCAGGTACGGCAGGACGCGGCGCAGCAGCGACGGCGGCACCACCCGGGGCAGCTCGGGCGGCGGCTCGATGGTGATGGTGCCTTGACGGGTCGCCGGCGGCTGGATCCGCTTGCGGTGCTCGAAGATCAACCTGCTCATGGATTTTCCATACTCGTGAGGTTCTCCAACCGGGCCGGCGCCGCGGCGGGAGCCAGGGTGTCGTGGGCTAACAGCGCGTCGGAGCGCGACAGCGTGGGGCCGGCGGCGAACTGGGACAGCACCGACCACGGGATCGGCAGCGGAGCCGAGGCCAGGCCGAGCGCCTCGACGGTGTCGAATCCGGTTTCACCGGAACCGCTCTGGCCGGTGTCGATGCCGTAGCGCACGCCGGTGTCGCTGACCCAGAACAGCGCTCCGCGGCTGTCGACGAAGTATCCGGTGCCCGGGGTCAGGGCTACGCGGGTGGCCGGTCCACCCGGGCCGCCCGAGCTCACCAGATCGACGGTATGCAATCCGGCCGGGGTGGGGAGCGTGGAGCCGGACAGCAAGGTCAACGAGTTCTCCTGCGCACCCTCTGGTTTCGCCCAGGCGACGCAGGTGACGGGGTCGGCGGCGGTGTCGACGAGGTCGAGCGGCTGCACCGGATACGCCGAGGTGTCGATGCCGTCGGCGACCGGTACCCGCGCCACCTCGTCGGCACCGATCCGCGGGGGCGCGGCGAAACCGTAGGAGTTGGTGTTGCGCAGGATCGAGGCCAGCACCACCGGGATCGGCTGCAGACCGTCGGGCAGCACCACGTAGTGCCGCAACGTGTTGTCGGCCTCGTAGGCCACCAGGACCGCCCCGACCGGGGCGTCTACCGGCAGCGGCACCTGTGCGGGTGAGCCGGCTCCCGGGATCAGCGGTGAGATCAGCGCCGGCCCTTCGGGGATCGCGTTGAACAGTCCGTCGGCGATCGGCTGTGGCCCTCGCCCGGCGATCTCGGCGCCGATACCGAGGCCGTCGACCACTGCGCGGTTGGCGATGTCGACCGCGCTGCGTCGCCCGTCCCACAGCAGCCATGTCATGCCGCCGTTCTCGGCCAGCACGGCCTGTCCGTCCAGCAGGGCGCTGGCGCGCTCGCCGTCGGTGGCGGGCGGACCGGCGATGACCGTGACTCCGGCCTGGGGACCGGTCGCCGCATCGCAGACCGTCCAGAAGGCGTCGCGGGTCTGGTTGGCCACCATGCGTTCCGGGGCCCCGGGGATGCCGAGCATGTTGCCGCGGGGGAACTGGTCGAGCTCGCTGCTCTTCACCAGCGCCGGGTTGTCCGGCCGGCCGGCGATGAGCCGGGCGGAGGCCAGGTTCAGGACCGGGTGCAGCTGATCGCCGAGGCGGACGTACAGCGCTGCGGTGTCCCGGTCGGCGAGGATCGCGTCGTCGCCCGCCGACCCCGATGGCCGGATCAGCGAGAACAGGAAGCAGCCGACGATGCCGGTGACGAGAACCAGCGCGCCGACGAGCACGGCCCGCGACTGGGTGCGCAAGGGGTCGACCAGCATTCTCGTGTCGTGCAGCGCGACACCGGAGGCGATGCGGCGCATGACGAATCGCCACCCCGTCACCTGGTGTCGGGTCACGAACCCGCGGCGATAGCTGATCCGGTCGGGGTTCTCGTTGGCCGGCGTCCGCGAGCTGAACGAACGCCGGTCCCCGTCGGGCGCGGTCACGACCGGCCCGGCTGTTGGTCGGGCACCGACAGACCGAGCCCGCGCAGCAGCGGTGCCGCAGAGTTGGCGACGTCGGCGGCGGTGATGGTCATCAGCTCGTCGTCGGTGAAGTCCTCGGCGTCATCGGTGCGCGGTGCGTGGTCGAGGCGGTACTCGCGCTCCTCCTCGGAACGCTCGACGAGGTTACGCACGAAACGACCGTTGCCGGCGATGTCGAGGCTGCGTCGCTGCACCCCCGCGGCGTCGGGGGTCGAGGACTCCGCGAGGTGGGCGAAGAGCCGTTCCATGTCGGCGCGGGCGGCCTCGTCGAAGCGCGAGTCCCGCTTCTCGGCCATGCGAATGGCGATTTCGGCGAGCTCCTTCGACGAGTAGGACGGGAAGTCGATGCTGCGGGTGAAGCGGGAGCGCAGTCCCTCGTTGGTGTCGAGGAAGGTGTCGAGGTCTTTGCGGTAGCCGGCGACGATGACGACCAGACGGTCACGGTCGTTCTCCATCCGCGCCAGCAGCGTGTCGATGGCAACGAGACCGAAGTCGTTCTTGGCCCCGGTGGACACCAGCGCGTAGGCCTCGTCGAGGAACAGCACACCGTCGAGCGCGCTGTCGATGATGGCGTTGGTCTTGGCCTCGGTCTCACCGATGTGCTGGCCGATCAAGTCGGCGCGGTGCACCTCGCGGACGGTCTCCTTCTTCAACAGTCCCAGCCCGCAATAGATCTTGGCGACCACCCGCGCGATGGTGGTCTTGCCCGTTCCGGGCGGCCCGGCGAACACCAGGTGATTGGTGCGCTGGGCGACGGCGAGCCCCCGTTCTTGGCGCCGGATCGCCATCGCCACCGAGCTCTTCAACCGGGCCACCTGGTATTTGACCTCGTCGAGACCGATGAACTCGGCGAGCTCGGCCTCGGCCTCCACCAGCAGGTGCGCCTTGCGGTCCTTGGCCCCGGGGTCGACGAAGTCCGCTTCCCCGGGCTCGGTGTCGGGATCCCACGGATCGGTGCGCGCCTCGATGCGCGCCGCCGTGGTGGTCACGAACCCGAATGTGGCGTCGGAGAGGGCCTCTTCGATCTGCGCGTTCTCGGGGTTCGCGGCGTAGAGCTCCTGCAGCAGCTCGCGTGCGTCGTCGTCCTCGCCCTGGGCGCGCAGCGCCAGCGCCTTGGCCAGCGCGCCGTCGGTCGCGGCGACGGTGAGTGGGCCGTCCGGTTGTTCGAGATGCGACAGCGCGGGTGCGAACATGCCCAGCCGCGCCAGCGCGATGCCGAGGGCCACCCGGGCGGCGTGAGCGCTCGCCTCGTCGAGGGACTTGTCACCGACCATGGGCGTCAGCATCCGCACCACGTCGGACCAGCGCTCGGCCCGGTAGTGGATGGCCGCGCCCACCCAGCGGGCCTGCAGCCACCCGGGCCGGTGCTCCAGCAGCTCACCGACCAGACGCTCAGCTGTTCCGAAATCTGCTTCCTCGCAACGGGACACGGCGTAGGCCAGGGTGAAGTCCGCCGGTGCGGTGGCGCGGAAACGCAGGTAGAGACCGGTGTCATAGCCGAAGCCGAGCGCCCCGGGCGCCAGTTCGATCTGACGCTGGAGCACACCGGCGGTGGCCGATGTTTGCCAGATCTGCTCGACCACCTGCGGTGTCACGTCTCCGGCGGCGGCCCGGCCGGTCCATGCGTCGCACTGGTCGGCGGCCACGCGGGTCAGCGCGCCGAACCCGGATCGGGCAGCGGCCAGATCCGCCGGCCGCTGCCGGTCGTGCACCGACAATCCGAGCGCGCGACAGCAGGTCGCGAACCGGCTGATGACGTCGCGGTCGATCCGGTGCGGGTGACCGGCGACCGTCGCGACGGTGTCACTTCCAATGTCCATGCGTGTGTGATTCGCGGTGCCGGCTGACAGTTCCCCGGGCCCGCAGTCTCCCTCGTGGCTTACTTATGTATGGCTAAGCTAACTTTTGCTGAAGTTAGCATTGCATAAGCTCACTGTCGAGACTCACCGGGGAGCGCTGCGCGGTGAACCGGATCACCCGCGAGGCGGGGGTCACACCAGCGGGCGGCCCGTGCGGATGCGCCAGTCGAGGTCCTTGAGCAGCACGTTGAACGGAAATTCCCGGATGAAGCGCGGCGAGATCCGGTTGACCGTCCGCAGCACCGTCATCAGCCGGTCGAACCGGCGTTGCTGCTCGGGCCCCCAGCTGAGCTGCATCTCGTCGCGGAAACGCTGCGGCAGGAAGCCGGTGGTGATGAGCAGGGCCAGCCCCTCGGTGCGGCGCCGGATCGGGCCGGGCAGGGTGAGTCCCCGCAGACGCGAGAGCGCGATCGGATAGAGGAACTCCCGGACGGTGTCGTCGATGTGCACCTCGTCGAGGGACTTCTGCCAGTAGCGGTCGAACGCGGCGCGGTCGGCGGGCCACATCGACTCGGGCACCTGCAACATCGTGGCCAGGGCGCGCCCCTGCAGGTACAACCGGTCGGCGGTGTCCTCGTCAGGCTCTCCCTCGAAGATCCGGTACACGTCGACCACGCCCTTGTACAAGCATGCGCCCACCCACAACTGCAGGTCCTTGTCGAACGCGTGGTACTTCACCGGGCTTTCGTCGGTGGAGAACACCTGCGCGTGCGCCCCGTTGACCGCGCGGCGGAAGGCGGCCTTCTGCTCGGCAGATCCGCCGGTGGACACGGCGAGATAGGTGAAGGTGGTGCGGGCCCGCTTGATCGGATGCCGGTCGATGCGGCCGCTTTCGACGCGGCTTTCCAGCACTCCGTAACCGACCCCGGGACGCGCCAGCTGCATGATCACATTCGCCGGACCGGCCAGCAGGCCCAGCCCGAGCATGCCGTCGTCGGCTCCGTCCCGCCCTCGGCGGGCGGCGGCCTCGGGGCCGCTGGCAGGGGAATTCACCTGCGAAACAGGCTCGCCCACCGTCACTGGACACACTCCTCTCGGCGGTGCCGCCACAAATGTGCGAACACGTGTTTCCTGATATTGCTCCCTCCGCGCAGCGGGTGTCAATATGGGGTGATGGCCCAGATTCGTCCGTACCGGGGAATCGAGGCCGGCCAGCGCATCGCCGAGCGCAGACGCCGGCTGTTGACTGCGGGCCTGGACCTGCTCGGCGCCGCGCCCACCCCCGGCGACCTCACGGTGCGCGCCATCTGTGCGCAGTCCGGTCTGGCGGCGCGCTACTTCTACGAGAACTTCACCGACAAGGACGCCTTCGTCAGCGCGGTGTTCGACTGGGTGGTCGCCGACATCGCCGCCACCACACAGGCGGCGGTGGCCGCCGCACCGGCGCGCGAACAGAGCCGGGCAGGCATGACCAACCTGGTACGCACCATCTCCGACGACGCGCGGGTGGGCCGGCTGCTGTTCAGCGATCGCCTGGCCAACCCCGTGGTGGTGCGTAAACGCGCGGAGTCCGGCGCGTTGTTCGCACTGCTGTCCGGACAGCACGCCGAGGCGGCGCTACACGTGACCGCCAACGAACGGATCAAGGCGGCCAGCCACTTCGTCGTCGGCGGCGTGGCCCAGACCCTGAGCGCGTGGCTGGCCGGCGACCTCGACTTCACGCCCGAGCAACTCGCCGACCAACTCGGCATGCTGATCGACCGGCTCGGCGACCCGGCGCTCTACCGCGACCCCTAGGCGCGGGGCGGCACCCGCCGGTCGGCGGCGGTCTTCGGCTCGGTGGTGGTGTCGGTGTCGCCGAACTGCTTGGTCCAGCATGCGAATTCGAGGGTGATGCCGTCCGGGTCGAGGAAGTAGAAGGACCGGACGTACACCCCGGGGTGGACGGTCGGTGAGACCTGGGCGGGGCTCTCGTCGTGGTTCAGGATGGGGCCGACCCGGACGCCCTTGTCCTTGAGCCGCTGCCGGTACTCGTCGAACTTCTCGGCGGGAACATGGAAGGCCAGGTGGTTCATCGTGCTCACGGCGCTGACGATGTCGCCGATGCCGGGGATGGCCTCCGGTGAGGAGATACCGGGCACGCGGTCGGGGGCGTCGGCGAACCAGAAGAACGCCACGCAGTCGCCGTTACCGGCATCGAAGAAAAAGTGCTGCCCCATGCCGCCGGGCAGGTCGAGGGATTTGATCAACGGCATGCCCAGCACGTTGCTGTAGAAGTCCACCGTCTTCTGCATGTCCGAGCACACCAGTGCGACGTGGTTGATGCCGCCGAGGTCGAATTCGGTGTTGGTGTTGTGCGGCTTGATCACGACGTCGCCTCCCCGTCCCGGGTCCCCGCGGGGTAGCCACCGCGGAAAACTGAATCTAACATCAGATTCAGGTGTCGATCAACGAGGAGCGCTGGATACATGAGCACGGTGGCGCGGTCTCCGTTGCCCACGGCGCGCGGTCGGCAGACCCAGGCGGCGATCGACGACGCCGCGCGCAGAGTCATCGCCCGCAAGGGCATCCTGGCGACCACGGTCGCCGACATCGCCGGCGAGGCCGGCCGCTCCACGGCGTCGTTCTACAACTACTACGACTCCAAGGAAGCGATGGTCCGCGAGTGGGCACTGCGCTTTCGCGACGACGCCCGCGAACGCGCGTTGGCCGCGGCGGCGCCCGGGCTGAGCAACTGGGAACGTTCCCGGCAGGCCGCGGCGGCACACTGGCACACCTACCGCAACCGGCTCGCAGAGATCATCAGCGTGTCGCAGATGGCGATGATCAGCCCCGACTTCGCCGAGTACTGGAGCGAGATCTGTTCGTTGCCGACCGAGCTGATCGCCTCACTCGTCAAACAGGTTCAGGGACAAGGATACTGCGCGGGCAGTGATCCCCAGTTGATCGCCGTGGCCCTGGTGTCGATGTTCAACCAGTTCTGCTACACCCAACTGTCCGGCAGCCGCGTCGACGCCACCGTCGACGACGACGCCTGTATCACGACGCTCGCCGAAATCTTCTACCGGACGATCTACCATCGGGAGTCGGGAGAACCATGACCACATCCGCGCAGGGAGTCACCCGCGAGTTCGTCGGGCTCGATTCGACGACGGCGCATCGGGCCGGGTCGGGTGGGCATCCCTGCCAGGGGCTCTACTACCGCCCCGAGGGTCACCGCCCCACCGTGGCGATGATCGCTACGCATTACCAGATCGACTTCTCCGAGCACTATCTCGCCGAGTACATGGCCGGCCGCGGGTTCGGCTTCCTCGGATGGAACACCCGCTTCCGCGGATTCGAAAGCAGCTTCCTCCTCGATCACGCGCTGGTCGACATCGGTGTCGGGGTGCGCTGGCTGCGTGCCGAGCAGGGCATCGACACCATCGTCCTGCTGGGCAATTCGGGCGGCGGATCACTGATGGCCGCGTATCAGGCGCACGCCGTCGCACACCACGTGACCCCGCTGGAAGGGATGCGCCCCGCGGCCGGACTCGACGACCTGCCGGTGGCCGACGGCTATGTCGCCACGGCCGCGTATCCCGGCAGGCCTGACGTCCTCACGGCGTGGATGGATGCCTCGGTCACCGACGAGAACGACGCGGTGGCAACGGATCCCGACCTGGACCTGTTCGACGAACGCAACGCACCGCCGTACTCGGCCGACTTCGTCGCCCGCTACCGCGCCGCGCAGGTCGCGCGCAACGAGGCCATCACCGACTGGGCGCTGGCCGAGCTCGTCCGGGTCCGCGCCGCCGGTTTCTCCGACCGGCCCTTCACGGTGATGCGCACCTGGGCAGACCCACGGATGGTCGATCCCACCCTGGAGCCGACCAACCGGCAGCCCAACATGTGCTATGCCGGGGTCCCGGCACGGGCGAACCGGTCCACCTACGGCATCGCCTCAGCATGCACGCTGCGCAACTGGCTGGGCATGTGGAGCCTGCGCCATGCGCAGACCCGTGCCGAGCCTCACCTGAGCCGAATCACCTGCCCTGCGCTGGTGATCAACGCCGAGCAGGACACCGGCGTGTTCCCCTCCGACGCCGAGCGCATCCACGATGCGCTCGCCGGCACCGACAAGACCGCCTGCAGCATCGACACCGACCACTACTTCACGACTCCCGGCGCCCGCGCCCAGCAGGCCGACACGATCGCCGAATGGATCGCCAAGCGATGGTGAGGGTGCTCGCCCACTTCGTGGCCGGCGACAAGGTCACCGATTTGCTTTCCAACCAACGTGATTGGCTCGACGTACGCTTCTGCGCCGAAGACGACGACGACACGTTCTACCGCGAGCTCCCCGACGCCGAGGTGCTGTGGCACGTGCTGCGGCCGGTGTCGGGTGACGACCTGGCGCGGGCGCCGCACCTGCGGCTGGTGCACAAACTCGGCGCGGGGGTGAACACCATCGACGTCGCGGCCGCCTCCGCCCGCGGCATCGCGGTCGCCAACATGCCCGGCGCGAACGCGCCGTCGGTCGCCGAGGGAACGGTGTTGCTGATGCTCGCCGCACTGCGTCGCCTGCCCGCCCTCGATCACGCCACCCGCATCGGGTCGGGCTGGCCGTCGGACCCCAGCCTCGGTGAGACCGTCCGCGACATCGGCTCCTGCGCCGTCGGGTTGATCGGCTACGGCAGCATCGCCAAACGCGTCGAGCGGATCGTCGTCGCGATGGGCGCCCGGGTGGTCCACACCAGCACCCGAGACGACGGCACGCCGGGGTGGCGCAGCCTGCCCGACCTGCTCGCCGACAGCGACATCGTGTCGCTGCATCTGCCGCTGACCGAGGCCACCACAGGGTTGCTCGGACGTGAGGCGTTCAGCCGGCTCAAGCCGGGCGCGGTGCTGGTGAACACCGCGCGCGGACCGATCGTCGACGAGGACGCACTGGTCGACGCACTGCAGTCGGGCCGGTTGGCGGCCGCCGGCCTGGACGTGTTCGCCGTCGAACCGGTGCCCCAGGACAATCCGCTGCTGGACCTGCCCAACGTCGTGCTCACCCCACACGTCACCTGGTACACCGCCGACACGATGCGCCGCTACCTGGAACTGGCCGTCGACAACTGCGTGCGGCTTCGTGACGGTCGCGACCTCGCCAACGTGGTGAACCAGGTGGCGGGGTAGTCTCGGCCCCAACCGACCGGTTAGTCAGCCCAACGGAGGGTTACGCATGCCCATCGCCATCCTGGAAGAGCACAACGACCTGGCCGACTCCGTGCGCTCGTACGTCGCACGCGTCGCACCCTCGGAGGTTCTGCACGAAGCCCTCGAGAGCCCGATCCCCAACCCGCCGCCCTACTGGAAGTCGGCGGCCGAACAAGGCCTGCAGGGCATCCATCTCGCCGAATCGGTCGGCGGGCAGGGCTTCGGCATCCTGGAACTGGCCATCGTCGCCGCCGAGTTCGGCTACGGCGCCGTGCCCGGTCCTTTCGTGCCGTCGGCCATCGCCAGCGCACTGATCTCGGCCAACGATCCTGACGCCACCGTGCTGAACGGTCTGGCCTCCGGCGCGACGATCGCCACCTACGCGATCAGCTCGGCACTGACCGCGACGCGGCACGGGGACGGCCTGGTGATCCGCGGCGAAGCCCGCTCCGTGCCCGCCGCCGCGCAGGCCTCGGTGCTGGTTCTGCCGGTCGCGATCGAATCGGGCGAGGAGTGGGTGGTCCTCGACGCCGACCAGCTCGAGATCGAGCCGGTCGCCTCCGTCGATCCGCTGCGACCCGTCGCGCACGTGCGCGCCAACGGCGTCGAGGTGACCGACGACCGCGTGCTGGCCAACCTCCCGCAGACGCTGGCCCGAGCCCTGATCACGACCCTGCTGTCGGCGGAGTGCGTCGGCGTCGCGCGGTGGGCCACCGACACCGCCGCGGCCTACGCCAAGATCCGGGAACAGTTCGGTCGCCCGATCGGCCAGTTCCAGGCCATCAAGCACAAGTGCGCCAACATGATCGCCGAAACCGAGCGCGCCACCGCCACGGTGTGGGACGCCGCCCGCGCCATCGACGAGGAACGCGCGGGCAGTCAGGACGACGGTGAGAAGGCCAGCGCCTTCGAGTTCGCCGCCGCCGTCGCCGCGACCCTCGCCCCCGTCGCCGCCCAGCACTGTGCCCAGGACTGCATCCAGGTCCACGGCGGCATCGGCTTCACCTGGGAGCACGACACCAACGTGTACTACCGGCGCGCCATCGTGCTGGCCGCCGCGTTCGGCCGCGCTGCCGACTACCCCCAACAGGTCGTCGACACCGCGACGTCGACCGGCATGCGCTCCATCGACATCGACCTGGACCCCGACACGCTCAAGCTGCGCGAGGAGATCCGGTCCGAGGTCGCGGCGCTGAAAGAGATTCCCCGAGAAGAGCGTAACGCCGCCATCGCCGAGGGTGGCTGGGTGCAACCGCACCTGCCCGCACCGTGGGGACGGGCCGCCACCCCGATCGAGCAGATCATCATCGCCCAGGAGTTCTCCACCGGGCGGGTCAAGCGACCGCAGATGGGGATCGCCGCATGGATCATCCCGTCGATCGTCGCCTACGGCACCGACGCTCAGCAGCAGCAATTCCTGCCACCGACGTTCCGTGGCGAGATGATCTGGTGTCAGCTGTTCTCCGAGCCGGGTGCGGGCTCGGATCTCGCCAGCCTCACCACCAAGGCCACCAAGGTCGACGGCGGTTGGCGCATCACCGGGCAGAAGATCTGGACCACCGGCGCGCAGTTCTCGCAATGGGGTGCGCTGCTGGCCCGCACCGACCCGAGCGCGCCCAAGCATCAGGGCATCACCTACTTCCTGCTCGACATGAAGGCCGAGGGGGTCGAGGTCAAACCGCTGCGCGAGCTCACCGGCAACGCGATGTTCAACACCGTTTTCATCGACGACGTGTTCGTCCCCGACGACATGGTGCTCGGCGAGGTGGACCGCGGCTGGGAGGTCAGCCGCAACACGCTGACCAATGAGCGCGTCTCGATCGGCAGCAGCGAGCCACCGTTCCTGGCCAGTCTCGACCAGTTCGTCGAGTTCGTCCGCGACGGCCACTTCGACCAGATCGAACAGAACGAGGCCGGCCGGCTGATCGCCGAGGGGCACGCCGCCAAGCTGCTCAACATGCGCTCGACGCTGCTGACGCTTGCCGGGGGTGACCCGATGCCCGCCGCCGCCATCTCCAAACTGTTGTCGATGAAGACCGGTCAGGGTTATGCCGAGTTCGGGGTGTCGTCGTTCGGCACCGAGGCCGCGGTGGGTGACCAGGGCCAACCGTCCGGCAAGTGGGCCGAGTACCTGCTCGCGGGTCGCGCGACGACGATCTACGGCGGCACCTCCGAGGTGCAGCTCAACATCATCGCCGAACGCCTGCTCGGGCTGCCGCGCGATCCCTAGAGGGGGTTGTCGGGCGCCGAGCCTGCGGGAGAGCGCGGTTTTCCAGCAATCCGCGATCTGACCGCAGATTCGGGTTGCCGATCGGGGGTACCCGTCGGGCATGAGTTCTGACCGCGACTTCGCCGAGAAGCGCTTGGACCAACCCGGGTCGTTCCGACCGGCGGCTCTGTACACGCTGGTGGTCATCGCGATTGCCGGGGTGGCGCTGGCGTTCCACGCGTTCGGGGCCCGCGACTCGGTGTACGCCGCGTCGCTGGTGCCGGTGTTCCTGTTCCTCGGTGGCCTGGGCGCCTTCATCCAGACCTACCGGGTGTGGAAAGCCGGTGGCGGCTGGGCCGCCTGGCAGGGCTCCGGGTGGTTCCTGATGCTGGTGATGCTCATCTCGCTGGCGATCCCGGGTGCGGCGATGATGGCCGACGCCGTCCAGTAACCGCCGACCGACCGTGCACCGCGGTGCGAGGCAACGCGGTGCACGGCATCGGGCTACTCGGGCTGCTCGATCTCCATCTCGCGAAGCTCGCGCTTGAGGATCTTGCCGGTCGGGTTACGGGGCAGCTCCTCGATGAACACCACTTCCCGTGGGACCTTGTAGCGCGCAAGGTTCTCCCGGACGTAGGTCTTGATGGTGTCCTCGTCGATCGAGGAGCCCTCCACCTTCACCACGAAGCAGCGCAGCCGGTGGCCCCACTCCTTGTCTTCGACACCGAGCGCGGTGGCCTCGACGACCTCGGGGTGACCGCTGACCAGATCCTCGATCTCGGCGGGGAAAACGTTCTCGCCGCCGGAAACGATCATCTCGTCGTCGCGGCCGCTGACGTAGAGCAGCCCGTCCTCGTCGAAGTAGCCCACATCGCCGGACGACAGCAGGCCGTCGATGATCTGCTTGCCGCCACCACCGGTGTAGCCCTGGAACGGGAAGAAGTTGCCGACGAAGATCCGGCCCACCTCACCCTGCGGCAGCTCGTTGCCGTTGTCGTCGAGGATCTTGACCTTCATCCCCTTGACGACGGGCCCGACCGTGGCGGGATTCTTCGAAAGATCCTGCGGCCGTGCGATCGTCGCGTACGCCACTTCGGTCGATCCGTACAGGTTGTAGACGACCGGGCCCAGCTCCTTGAGCGCCCTGGTGGCCAGTTCGGCGCCGAGCTGCGAGCCGGAGACGAACACGATCCGCAGCGACGACAGGTCGGGCTTGGGACTGGTCTTGTCGAGTTCGTCGAGCATGCGCGAGAGCATCACCGGCACGACCACGATCGCGGTGGCCCGGTGCTTCTCGATGTCGGCCAGCACCGTGGCCGGCTTGAACCGCCGGCGCAGCAACAGCGTCGACCCGAGCATCATCGCGATGGTGGCGTGCAGGAAGCCCAGCGCGTGGAACATCGGCGCGGGCAGCGAGGTCACCTCGTTGGCCTTGAACGGCACCGCCGACAGCACGCCGCCGATCGGCGCCAGTGACGGGGGCGCGCTGCGATTGGCCCCCTTGGGGGTACCGGTCGTACCGCTGGTCAAGATGATGATCGACGAGTGCTTGCTGGCCTTGGGTGGCGGCGCACTGCCGGTGCGCGCGATCAGGTCCTCGAGGGTCTCGTCGGTACCGGACGGTTCGTCGGGCTTGTCCGGGTTGACGCCGAGCGCGCGCAGCTTGCCGAGTTCGGGCTCGGCGGCCTGCACCGCCTTGGTGTACTCGTCGTCGTAGATGATGAGTTTGCCGCCCTCGCGCTCGGACACCTCCTTGATCTGCGGGCCGGAGAACTCGCTGTTGAGCAGGATGATGCGGGCACCGGTCTTGGCGGCGCCGTACACCGACACCAGGAACCACCGGTGGTTGCGGGCCAGGATCGCCACGCCGTCACCGCCCTTGATGCCCTTGGCGAGCAGGCCGTTGGCCACCGCGTTGGCGGCGTCGTCGAGTTCCTTGAACGTCATCTCGCCGAAGTCGTCGATCACCGCGGCTGCGTTGGGCGTCCGTCGTGCATTGAGGGCCGGGATCATCCCGAACTCGCCCCACCGGCGGATGTCGGCGACGAAGGCTGCGATGTCTTGCGGGGGCTCCAGTTTCAGTGCCCCGGCGGAGAACATCTTGCGGGCGTAGTGCAACTCGGCCGAACCACGCTCGAGGTATTTGCCGACCGTTTGCTGGGCCTTGGCGGCGGCCTGCGCGGAGATATCGCTGAGCTTCGACATGCGCCCACCCTATGTGACGACGGTCGCACCGCGGTCTGGAACATACGATGAAGGAATGCCTGCTCGCGAGACGTTCGAGATCGGTGGAACGCAGGTGCCCATCACCCACCCCGACAAGGTGGTCTTCGACGAGATCGGGCTGACCAAGCTGGACCTGATGCAGTACTACGCGGCGGTGGCCGACGGGGCGCTGCGCGGCGTGCAGGATCGACCGATGATCCTCAAGCGGTTCGTCAAGGGCATCGGGCAGGAGGCGATTTTCCAGAAGCGTGCGCCGGCGAACCGGCCCGACTTCGTCTCCGTTGCCGAGCTCAAGTACGCGTCGGGCACCTCGGCCAAGGAGGCGGTGCTGCACGACGCCGCCGGGTTGATCTGGGCGGTGAACCTGGGCTGCGTGGACCTCAACCCGCATCCGGTGCGCGCCGACGACCTCGACCATCCCGACGAGTTGCGCGTCGACCTGGACCCGATGCCCGGGGTCGGCTGGCGACAGATCCTCGACGTCGCGTTCGTCGCACGCGAGGTGCTCGAAGATCACGGCCTGGTGGCCTGGCCCAAGACCTCCGGTTCACGCGGCTTCCACATCTATACCGCCATTCAACCCCGCTGGCCGTTCAAGCTCGTCCGAACCGCCGCCGAAGCGGTCGCCCGCGAGGTGGAACGCCGCGCGCCCGAATCGGCGACGGCGCGCTGGTGGAAGGAAGAACGGCACGGCGTCTTCGTCGACTTCAACCAGAACGCCAAGGACCGCACCGTCGCCTCGGCCTACTCGGTGCGGGCGACCCCGGACGCGCGGGTGTCCACACCGCTGTTCTGGGACGAGGTCGCCGAGTGCCGCCCCGAGACGTTCACGGTCGCCACGGTGCCGGAGCGCGTCGCCGAACTCGGCGACCCGTGGGAGGGCATGGCGGACACAGCCGGATCCCTCGATTCGCTGCTCGAACTCGCCGACCGGCTGGGTCCGGCGGAGAAGGCGCCCAAGGGGGCGCGCCGCTCCACCGATGGAGCCAAGGGTTCCCGCGTTTCCAGCATGCCGCTGATCGAGATCGCCCGGACCAAGACCAAGGACGAGGCGATGGCCGCGCTGCACCAGTGGCAGGACAAATATCCTCGAGTTGCCGAAAAGCTCGAGCCTGCAGACGTTCTCGTCGACGGGATGCGCGGGCCGAGCTCCATCTGGTACCGCATCCGGATCAATCTTCAGCATGTCGCCGAGGACGCCCGCCCCGCGCAGGAGCCGCTGCTGGCCGACTACAACCCGTGGGCCAATTACACCGGTGCCCAACAGCAGCGGCGGGACTGAGCGCCGGCGTCACGTTACCGGCGAGTTTGCTGACCGGGACTGATCTCAGTTCTTAGCGATGTTTTAGTCATTACACCCAGCGGCCTTAGATTGCCTGGCTACCTTTCATTGGTGTAGGGGCCGACAGCGGCCGAGCAAGCACGGGATCGAGGGAGGCTGCAATGTACGGCAATCCGACGTTCGACTGCGACGGCGCCGGCATCCGGGCGCACTGCCGCCAATTGGCCACCGTCGTGACGATCACCGGCCAGTTGCGCGACACCAACGTCGAATGCGCCGGCGACCAGACCGAACGCTTCATCATTCCCGAGAAGCCGTTCATCCTCGACCTCAGCGGCGTCACTTCCTTTACCCGGGAAGCGGTTTCGCTGCTGTTCCGTATCGACGACCTGTGCGACGCCGCCGGGCTGGAGTGGTCACTGATCACCAGCCGCGCCGTCGAGCAGGCGCTGCGTGAGCACGATGTCGAGTTCACCACCTCCGGATCGGTCCCCGAGGCGCTCAACCACTTCGCCGACGTGATGGTTGCCAGGCGCCAACTTCTCCCACTCCTCACCAAGACCGCGTAAAGGACTGCTGTGTTAATCGATGTTCGGTGGCTCCGGTTCCTCCTCCAGCGTCGCCACAGGGCCGACCTGGACCACCTCGCGCTGACCGCAGGCTGATACCCCAGCCGACTTCATTCCGACCTGGCTAAGGTGCTTCTATGGGCACCGCAGCCGACGTTGATCTCGTCGCCGACGCCGCCAAGCGGGTCGTCGCCGAGCACGACCCCCGTTCCGTCCCGATCCCCGAGTTTCTCGGCGCGTGTTTCGACGCCGGCCTGTCGTGGGTGCACTTTCCCGCCGGTTTCGGCGGCCTGGGTGTGTCGCGCGGCCTCCAGGTGGTGGCAGACCGCATCCTGCAGAACGCCGGCGGCCCGGTGCCGCTGTCGCTGAATCCGATGGGCTACGGCATGGCCGCGCCCACGGTGCGCGAGCACGCCCAGACCGACGACGTGCGGCACCAGTTGCTGCGGCCGTTGGCCACCACCGAGGACATCTGGTGCCAGCTGTTCTCCGAGCCCGGTGCGGGCTCGGATCTGGCCGGCCTGGCCACCTCGGCTGTCCAGGACGGCGACGAGTGGGTGGTCAACGGCCAGAAAGTGTGGACCAGCCTGGCGCACCGCGCCCGATGGGGTCTGCTGCTGGCCCGCACCAACCCGGACGTTCCCAAGCACAAGGGGCTGACGTACTTCGTGCTCGACATGCACGGGCCCGGTGTCCAGACCCGTCCGTTGCGGCAGATGACCGGCCACGCCGAGTTCAACGAGGTCTACATCACCGACGCCCGCATCCCCGACACCTTCCGCCTCGGTGGGGTCGGGGACGGCTGGCGGGTGGCGATGACGACGTTGATGAACGAACGCAGCGCGCTCGGCGGCAGCGGCAACCGGCGCGGCGCCGGCACGATCGGCGAGGCGGTCGCGTTGTGGGCCTCCCGGCCGGATCTGCAGACACCCGTGTTGCGGGACCGGTTGACCAGTCTGTGGCTGCGTGCCGAGGCGCAACGGTTGACCTCGGAGCGTTCCCGGGTGTCGGCCAGCGTGGGCGGCCCCGGCCCCGAGGGGTCGGTCGGCAAGCTGGTCGGCGCCGAGCTGAACCAGCACATCTACGAGTTCTGCATGGACCTGCTCGGGCCCGAGGGCATCCTCTACGACGGCTATGGGACCAGTGGTGACGCCGACGCCGAGGACTGGCGCGGCCCGATCCAGCAGCGTTTTCTTCGCAGCCGCGCCAACACCATCGAAGGAGGCACGTCCGAGGTGATGCGCAACATCCTCGCCGAACGGGTGCTGGGGCTGCCCGGCGACCTGCGGGCGGACGCGGGCATGCCGTGGAAGGAGGTGCCGCGTGGCTGAGGAGCTTGCGGATCAGCCCAAAGGCACAGCTGAGGAGCTTGCGGATCAGCCCGGCAAGACAGCTGAGGAGCTTGCGGATCAGCCCGGCAAGAAAGCTGAGGGCATGAGCAGCGCCGAGTACGCGTTCAGCGGGGAGCAGGGGCAACTGCGCGACGCCGTGGCCGCGTTCTGCGCCGAACACATCGACGAGAGCGCGGTCCGCGCTCAGATGGAGTCCGCCCCACCGTTCGACGCGAAGGTATGGGCGCGGCTGGGATCTGAGCTGGGTGTGCTGGGTCTGTCGGTGCCGGAATCGCGGGGCGGCGTGGGGGGCTCGTTGGTCGACCAGGCCGTCGCTGTCGAGCAGTTGGGCGCGGCGCTCGCGTGTGGCCCGCTGTTCGGGACGGTCTACTTGGCTATCCCAGCGCTGGTCGCGGCGTCGGAGAGCGCGGAGAACTCCGCGCTGCTGGAGCCGTTGATGGACGGCTCGCGCACCGCGGCGTTCGCCGTCACCGACACGGCCGGCGCGTTCGATCCGGCCACTGTGCACGTCGAGGCCGCAAGCACGCACCAGGATTGGACCCTGACCGGCACCGTGGAGCGCGTCGTCGACGCCGGCGCTGCGGATGTCCTGCTCGTCGCAGCCAACGGCCCCCACGGTGTCGCCCTGTTCGCCGTGGACACCGACGCCGCCGGTGTGCACCGCACCGTGCGGACCACATTGGACCTCACCCGTCCGCAGGCCGACGTCGAGATGCGTGATGCGCCCGCCCGGCTGGTCGCAGGCCCTGACGAGGCGGAGCGGGTCATCGGCCACGCCCTGCAGGTGGGTTCGGCACTGCTGGCGGTCGAGCAGGTCGGCGCGGCGACGCATCTACTGGACCTCACCGTCCAGTACGCCAAGAGCCGGTTGCAGTTCGGCAGACCGATCGGCTCGTTCCAGGCGGTCAAGCACCGTCTGGCCGACGACCTCGTCGCCCTCGAACACGCCAAGTCCACTGCCTATCATGCGATCTGGGCGCTGACCGACGGCAGCGACGATCCCGGTCTCGCGGTCGGTATCGCCGCGGCTATCTGTTCGGACGCACTCACCCGCATCGCCACCGACACCATCCAGGTGCACGGCGGCATCGGCTTCACCTGGGAGCATCAGGCCCACCTCTACTACAAGCGTGCCTACACCGATGCCGCGCTGCTGGGCAGTCCCGAGCAGCACCGCGACCGGATCGCAGCCTCGGTGCTCGACGGCCCGCCCGAGAAGAACCCGCCCCGCGTCGCCACCGGCATTCCGACATGACCTGCAGGAGAGGACAACTCATGCGCTATCTGATAGCCACTGCGCTCACCGTCGCGGCCGCCGCCGTGCCGCTGGCGATCCACGCCGCCCCGGCGACCTCGATCGCGGGGTGCCCGCCCGGTGAGACCGGGGTGATCTACGGCTGCGCGCCGTTCTGCGTGCCGGGCAAGTATCTCGACACCAGCACCGGTCTGTGCATGCCGGTGCCGCCGCCACCGCCCGCACCGCGGGGTTAGGCCGCCTGCGTGAAACCGCTGGATCGCTTCTTCGAGATCACAGCGCGCGGATCCACGGTCGGCACCGAGGTCCGCGGCGGTGTCGTCACATTCATCGCGATGGCCTACATCATCGTGCTGAACCCCATCATCCTGTCGGGCTCGGCCGACGTCACGGGCAGTCGACTCGATTTCGCGCAGGTGTCGGCGACGACGTCGCTAGCTGCGGGTGTGATGACCATCCTGTTCGGGCTCATCGCACGGTTGCCGTTCGCGTTCGCCGCGGGCCTGGGCATCAACTCGTTCCTGGCGACCACCGTCGTCGGCTCCGTCACCTGGGCCGAAGCGATGGGCCTGGTGGTCATCAACGGCCTGATCATCGTGCTGCTGGCAGTGACGGGTCTGCGCCGCTTGGTCTTCGACGCGGTGCCGATGCAGCTCAAACTGGCGATCACCGCGGGCATCGGGCTGTTCATCCTGTTCATCGGTCTCGTCGACGCCGGCTTCATCAGCTCGACGGGGCTGCCGTCGCCGCCGGTCGGCCTCGGCAGCGAAGGGCTCGGCTCCATCAGCACGATCCCGACAGTGGTCTTCATCGTCACGCTGCTGTTCACCGCTGTCCTGGTCGCGCGAAGGGTGCGCGGCGGAATCCTCATCGGGCTGGTCAGCGGCACAGTGCTGGCGGCCGTCATCGAAGCGATCTGGCATCTGGGGCCGGCTACCGAGAAGCCCGGTGGGTGGAGCCTGTCGGTGCCCGCGTTGTCCGGGTCGCCGTTCGCGCTGCCCGACCTGTCGCTGGTCGGGGCGTTCAGCCTGGACAGCTTCGCGCGGATCGGGGTGCTGTCGGCGGTGATGCTGGTGTTCACTCTGGTGTTCACCAACTTCTTCGACGCGATGGGCACACTGACCGGCTTGTCCCGGGAGGCCGGCCTGGCCGACGAGCGGGGCACGTTCCCGCGGCTGCGCTCCGCGCTGGTCGTCGAGGGTGCCGGTGCCGTGGTCGGGGGCGCCACCTCGTCCTCGTCGAACACCGTGTTCATCGAGTCCGGCGCCGGTGTCGAGGAGGGCGCCCGCACCGGACTGGCCAACCTGGTGACCGGTGTGCTGTTCCTGGCGGCGATGTTCGTCTCACCACTGGCGTCGATCGTGCCGACCGAGGTGGCCGCGGCGGCGCTGGTGATCGTCGGGGTGTTGATGGCCGCGCAGTTGCGTCACATCGATCTCTCGGAGTTCACCGTGGCGCTGCCGGTGGTGTTGACGGTCACGGTGATGCCGTTCAGCTTCTCGATCGCCAACGGCATCGGCGTCGGGTTCATCTCCTGGGTGGTGATGCGCACGGCGACCGGCCGGGCGCGTGACGTGAGCCCGCTGCTCTGGGTCGTCGCGGCCGGGTTCGCCGTCTACTTCGCCCGCACGCCGGTGGAGTCGCTGATCGGCGCGTGAGCTTTGCCCCACTCGACGGCCACCCCGGTGATCACCGCCCTGAGCTGAGACTCGATGTGGGTACGGGCCGCGGGTTCGCTCGCCCAGTTGGCGAAGCCGAACTCCAGGCCCCTCAGATAGGTCAGCAGCACCGCAGCCTGCTCACTGACCAGTTCCGAGTCGGGTGCGGGCGCGCCGGAGCTCAGACCGATGACGAGCCGTTCGGCCAGCGCCCGGTAGCTCTGGAACATGTTCTGGAAACCCGCCGCCAGCTCGCTGTCGGGTCGGGCCATCATCGTCAACTCCAGCCGCGCCCGGCTGCGGGACCGATGAGGTTCCTCGCGCAGCAGCATCATCTGCTCGGCGAGGATGCTCAGCATGGTTTCGGCGCTGGTTTCGTCGGCGAAGGCGCCGGTGAAGAACTCGATGTCGTAGTGCACGATCTGGTCGGCAACGCCGTGCAGCAACGCCGAGCGGGTGCGGTAGTAGAACGAGGTGGTGCCATCGGGTACCTGCGCGCGGCGGTCCACCTTCTGGTGCGAGAGCCCGCGCCCACCTTCTTCGGCCAGCAACGCAATGGCGGCGTCACACAGTTGACGCCGCCGCTGTTCGGCATTGGGTTTCCGTCTGGTCTCGACAGCTGGCAACCTTAGTCGCCTCGGGTCGCGGCCACAGCCCGAGCCCGGGCGGGGAAAGGTGGTCCCTCGGGGTCCGGGAACCACTGCTGCGCGCCGGAGTCATCGAGGACCCGTCTGTGTACGATTGACCAGCGCGTACGTCCGTTCTCTGCCGGGGGTTGCCGGAATTCAACGTTGGTCGCCCGAAGAGGCACGCGGCTTGAGCACGCAGGCCGCTGATGACCGCTCCGTCGCCGACGAGACGGAGCGCTTGCTCGCGCTCGAGTCCTTCACGATCCTCGATACGCCGCCGGAGCCGGCATTCGACGATCTGACGGCGCTGGCCGCGGATCTGTGCGGAGCGCCCATGTCAGCGGTGAGCCTCGTCGACACCGACCGGCAATGGTTCAAGTCGCGCCACGGCTTCGACCTGACCGAGACGTCTCGCGAGCTGTCGTTCTCCGAACGCATCAACCCCAGCGACGCCTCGGTCGTCGAGGTGTACGACGCGCGGGTCGATCCCCGCTTCGCCGATCACCCGATGGTCCTCGGCCCACCCCATGTCCGGTTCTACGCCGGGGCTCCCCTCGTACTCGCCGACGGCACCGTGCTGGGCACACTGTGCGTGTTCGGACCCGAGCCGCTGGCGCTGACCGAGCGCCAGCGCCGTCATCTGGCGGCATTGGCCCGTCAGGTCGTCAGTCAGCTCGAGCTGCGCCGGCACGCCCGCCGGTTCGCCGCCGAGGCCCGTGCCCGCCTGGTGGCCGACGCTGCGCTGCGCGAGCAGCAACGGATGCTCACCGGCGTCCTCGAGCACACCGACGTGCTGATCTACGCCAAAGACGTCGAGGGGCGCGTCGTGATGGCCAACCGGGCGCTGGAGGCGCTCACGTCATCGGAGGCACCGCTCATCGGCCTGACCGACTACGACCTCTTCGACCGCGAGACCGCCGACGCCTACCGGCGCAACGATGCCCGGATCATGGCGAGCCGCGAATGGCAGGTCTTCAGCGAAGACGTCATCCATCCGGACGGCTCCACGCACACGTACCGATCGACGAAATTTCCGTTGTTCGACGACGCCGGGGCGGTGATCGGGGTCGGCGGCGTCTCCACCGACGTCACCGAACTGACCGCCGCCAGGGCGGCACACGCCGCGGCTGAACACCGCTGGCGGGCCCTGATCGAGCAATCCCCGATCGCCGTCACGATGGTCGACGCCGGGGGCGCCATCGCGTTCGCCAACGCGGGCGCCGCGCAGCTGTGCGGAACGGCTGACCCGGCCGACCTCGTGTCCCGGACCATGGCCGACTTCCTGCCCGTCGAGGAGCACGACTTCGCCCGGGCGATGCTGCAGGATCTGTGGACGGGCCGGATCGAACTGCGCGGATACCGCGCCACCCTGAAGCGGCTGGACGGCGAGACCATCAAGGTGGAGTTGAACGCCCGGGCGATTAGCCAAAAAGACACGCGCACAGTGCAATTCGAGTTCCGTGATGTGACCGAACTGGCACGCACCTACGCCCTACTCAAGCATTCGGCCTCCACCGATCCCCTGACCGGGGTGTTGAACCGGCGGGCGTGGGACGACCGGTTGCGCGGCATCCTCGACGACGCCCAGCACACCGGGGCTCTGCTGACCATCGCGGTGATCGACCTCGACCACTTCAAGGCGTACAACGACAGCCACGGACACGACGCGGGTGACGCGCTGCTGCAAGCCTTCACGACCATGGCCGGCGCCTCGCTGCGTCACACCGACGTGTTCGCCCGATGGGGCGGAGAGGAATTCCTCATCGCACTACCGCACACCTCCGTCGACCAGGCCCGCCCGATCCTCGACCGGATCCGCAGCACTGTGCCCGCGGGCCAGACCTGTTCCATCGGCTACACCGCCTACCGCAGCCCCGAGCCGCTGCCCGACACGCTGGCCCGCGCCGACAAGGCGCTGTATTTGGCGAAGAGCCGCGGCCGCAACCAGATCGCCGGCACGTGAGCACCGACGACGAGCCTGGGCTGAGGGAACGCAAGAAGATCCGGACCCGGGAGACGGTGAGGCGCGAAGCCTTCCGGCTCTTCGAGTCGAACGGATACGCGCAGACCACCGTCGATCAGATCGCCGAGGCCGCGGACGTCTCGCCGCGAACGTTCTTCCGCTACTTCCCCACCAAGGAGTCGGTGCTGTTCTCCGACGACCTGCTGGAGCCGATCATCGAGGCCTTTCTGGCCGCGCCGCCCGAGCTGTCGACTGTCGCGGCCTACCGGCACGCGGTCGCCCAGGTGTTCGCCTCGATGGCCGGGCCTGAGTTCGATTATGTGATCGCGCGTCAGCGACTTCTGTACTCCCTGCCCGAAGCCAAGGGCGCGCTGTGGGTCGAGCACGTCAAAGCCATCCGGTTGCTCACCCAGGCGATCGCCCAGCGATTGAACCGCCCGGAACCCGACGAACAGATGCAGGTGACCGCCGGCGCGATCATCGGGGTCTACATGGCCGTGTCCGATGACGCACCGACACCCGGCGAGGCATTTCTGCTGGCGCTCGACGCGCTCGACAAGATCCTGCACGGCTGAGCGCTACGCGCGTGCAACCTGCGCATCCCTAGACTCTGGGTCGATGAACGACGATCCCCGGGCGGTGCAGTTCGTCGGCGCCGGCCCCGGCGCGGCCGACCTGCTCACCGTGCGCGCAGCCCGCATGCTCGCCGACGCCGAGGTGGTGCTGTATCCGGGGAGCTATCTCGACGCCGAGGTGCTCGCGCACTGCTCACCGGATGCGGAGCTGGTCGACACCGGGGACATGGACCTCGACGCCATCGTCGCTCGCCTGGTCGAGGCCCACCGGGCCGGCCACCGGGTGGTGCGCCTGGTGTCCGGTGATCCGTCGGTGTACTCGGCGGTCTCCGAGCAGACCCGCCGCCTGGACGCCGCCGGCGTGCCGTGGGCGATCACCCCCGGGGTGCCGGCCTACGCAGCGGCGGCGGCCCGTGCCGGGCGCGAGCTCACCGTGCCGCTGGTCGCGCAGTCGGTGGTGCTCACCCGCACCCAGCAACGGTCCACGGCGATGCCGGAGACCGAGGAGCTGACGGCGTTCGCCGCGACCCGGGCCACGCTGGTGCTACACCTGGCGATCACCCGCGTTCGCGAGCTGATGGCCGAGCTGGCACCGCATTACGGGGCGGACTGCCCGGTCGTCGTGGTGTACCGGGCCTCGCAGCCCGCCGAGCGGGTGCTGCGCGGCACCGTCGCCGACATCGCCGACGCGGTCGAGGCCGCCGACCTGCGCCAGGCAGCGGTCGTCCTGGTCGGCCGCGCATTGGCGGGCCGTCCCGACCCGCAGGCCGGCGAAAGCCACCTCTACGACCCGGCCCGTGACCGCGCGGCCAAGCGCCTGGGGGGTTTGCGATGAGCGCTTGCGCGAAGAGCAGACAACCGATGAGCTGGACGTGCCGCGTGGCGGGCGCACGCTCATGACCACCCTCGACTCGCTCTACGACGTCATCCACCGCCGCCGCGACACCCGGCGGGAGTTCACCGGCGATCCGGTGTCCCCGGAGGTGCTGGAGCGGGTGCTGCTGGCCGCCCACGCCGCGCCGTCGGTCGGGATGTCGCAACCGTGGGATTTCGTGCTCGTCCGCTCACCGCAAACGCTCGACGCCTTCCGCGACCATGTGGCCGCCGAGCGGGAGGTGTTCGCGGCGCGGCTGACCGGTGAACGCGCCGACGTCTTCGCCCGGATCAAGATCGAGGGCATCTGCGAATCGGGCCTGGGTGTCGTCGTCGGCTATGACCCGACCCGCGGCGGCCGGCAGGTCCTGGGCCGGCACGCCATTGCCGACGCCGGGTTGTACTCGGTGGTCTGCGCGATCCAGAACCTGTGGCTGGCGGCCACCGCGGAGGGCCTGGGTGTGGGCTGGGTGTCGTTCTACCGGGAGGAATTCCTGCGCGAGCTGGTCGGCATGCCCGACCACGTCCGGCCGGTGGCGTGGCTGTGCCTCGGCGCGGTCGCCGAACTGCCCGACACCCCGGACCTGGAGCGCTATGGCTGGCGATCCCGGTCGTCGCTGGCGGCGGTGCTGCACGAGGAGCGCTACCGGTCGTGACCGAGCACAGCGCCGACGGGCACTACGTCGTGATGGACGGGCGCCGCTGGCGCGCGACCGATCCGGCCATCCCGGAGCCGCGCCGTGCCGAGCTCACCAGGATCCTGATGGCGTGGCGGCGGGAGGTGCGTCGCACCCGCGGCACCGACGCCGAGCCGGCGGCGCGGGCAGGTGTGCAGGCCGCCAAAGTCGCTCTCGGGGAACGAGGCTCGCCGCCGTGGTGGGAGCAGAGCGACACCGAGCGGCGCGCCCGCTGGCAGGCTGACGTCGCCGGCCCGCCGGTCACAACGTCAGAACCCGACCGGCGATGACGAGGTGCACCTCGTCGCACCGCGCCGCCACCCGCTGATTGGCGGTGCCGAGTAGGTCGCGGAACAGCACACCGGAGCGGTGCGCCGGGACGACGCCGAGGCCGACCTCGTTGGTCACCAGCACCACGTCGGCGACGGTGTCGAGGGTGCTGCACAGCACGTCCAGCCGGGCTTCGACCTCGGCCTGCACGGACGCAGCGGCGGCGTCCCAGAGCCGGGCCTCGTCCAGGACCGCCACCAGCCACGTACTCAGGCAGTCCACCAGCACGGGTGCGGTCGACCCCGCCACCGCAGCGCTGATGTCGCTGGTCTCCACGGTGCGCCAGTGCGACGGGCGCCGGGCCCGGTGCTCGGCCACCCGGGCATCCCAGTCAGGGTCGCTGCCGTCGGCCGGACGGCCCGGGGCGACGTAGGTGACGGCATCGGCGCCGCTCAGCAGACCTTCGGCGTGGCGGGACTTGCCCGACCGGGCACCGCCGGTGACCAGGATCTTCACCCGGACATCGTAGAGATCGTGCGCACCCAGGCCAGTGCGGCGGCGACGTCGTGCACGGTGGGGACGTCGGGAGAACGGGCGGGGCGCCGGACCAGGACGACCGGAACGCCGAGTTGTTCGGCGGCGGCCATCTTCGGCCAGGTGTATTCACCGCCGGAGTCTTTGGTGATCAGCACGTCGGCGCGATGCCCGGCCATCAGCGCCAGCTCGCCGGGCAGCGCGTAGGGACCCCGGCTGGTGATCAGGCTCCAGCGGTCGGGCAACGGCTGGTCGGGAGCCTGGACGACGCGGGCCAGCACGGCGTGCCCGCCGAGGTCGGCGAAGAAGCGGAACATCTCCTGACGCCCGACGGTCAGGAACGGGCGACGGCCGAGCGTCGCGGCTACCGCGGCGGCGTCCTCGTGGGTGTCCACCCAGTGCCAGCTGTCGCGCGAGCGGTCGGCCCAGCCGGGGCGTTCCAGGCGCAGCAGGGGCCGACGGGCCGCACCGCCGGTGCAGGCGGTCGCCGCATTCGCGGAGATGATCTTGGCGAACGGATGGGTGGCGTCGATGACGGCATCGAATTCTGCTGCCGCAGTGCGTAATCCCTCGACGCCGCCGAACCCTCCGATGCGCACCTCCCCCACCGGAAGCCGCGGATCGGCGACCCGGCCGGCCAGCGACGTCGTCACCTCGATCCCGGCGTCGCACAGCTGCTCTGCCAGCGCGCGGGCCTCGGCGGTGCCGCCGAGCAGCAGCACTCTCACGGCGCACCCGGCGGCAGGAACGGCAACCCTGCGGGCGAGCCGTGCTCCATCAGGCCGAGCAGGGCATCGACGTCGACGTGTGTTTCGACGAGATCGCCGAGCAGCTCGAGGCGGTGTTCGCGGGCCCGCGGGAACGACGCCCCGGAGACCTCCACCCCGAGCGTCTCGCGCAGGAAGGCCCCGCGCAGCGCGTCGCCTTCGAACGCGCCGTGCCACATCGTGCCGAACACCCGACCCGTGCGCGCCCCGCCCAGGAACTCGTCGGCGTCGGGGCCGCGGGTGATGCGGCCGTGGTGGATCTCGTATCCGGCGGCCGGGACACCCGACCACTGTCCGGTGGGCAGCCGAAGAGCCTTCTCGGCAACGAAATTCGTCTCGACATCGAGCAGACCGAGACCGTCGACCTCGGCTGGGACGCCTTCGACGCCTTCCGGGTCACGGATGACCCGACCCAGCATCTGGAACCCGCCGCAGATGCCCAGCAGCGGTTTACCTGCGGCCGCGTGCTCGGTCACCGCCCGGTCCAGACCACGCGACCGCAGCCAGGCGAGGTCGGCGATCGTGGCTCGGGTGCCGGGTAGGACGACGAGATCGGCGTCGGCCACCGCCGCGGGGTGCGAGGCGAACACGACGTCGAGGTCGGGCTCGAGTCCGAGTGCGTCGACGTCGGTGAAGTTGCTGATCCGCGGCAGCCGCACGACCGCCACGCGGCGGGCCGCCGACTGCGTCGCACGCCGGCCCTGCAGGTCGAGCGCATCCTCGGAGTCCAACCAGACGTCGGGGTGCCAGGGCAGCGTGCCGTACACGCGCCGTCCGGTCACCCGCTCGAGGTCGCGCAGGCCGGGCGCGAGAAGCGTGAGGTCACCGCGGAACTTGTTCACCACGAACCCGGCTATCAACTCCTGATCCTGCGGGGAGAGCAGCGCCACGGTGCCCAGGAATGCGGCGAACACGCCGCCGCGATCGATGTCGCCGACCACGACCGTGGGCAGCCCGGCGTGGCGGGCCAGCCCCATGTTGACGTAATCGCCTGCCCGCAGGTTGATCTCGGTGGGGCTGCCGGCACCCTCGGCGATGACGACGTCGTAGCGGGCGGCCAGGTCGTCGAACGCGGCGTGCGCGGCCGCCGCCAGTGCCCGCCGTCCCTCGAGCCAGTCCGACGACGCCACCTCACCCCATGGCCGGCCCATCAGCACCACATGGCTGCGCTGGTCGCTGCCGGGCTTGAGCAGCACGGGGTTCATCGCGGCTTCGGGTCTGGCCTGCGCGGCCAGCGCCTGCACCCACTGGGCCCGGCCGATCTCCACGCCGGCGCCGTCGAGGCCGGTGCACACCATAGAGTTGTTCGACATGTTCTGCGCCTTGTAGGGGGCCACGCTGACGCCGCGACGGGCCAGTGCGCGGCACAACCCGGTGGTTACCGCGGTCTTGCCCGCGTCACTGGTGGTGCCGGCGACCAGGAGGCCGGCCATCAGGTGCGCCGCACGAGAAACACGTCCATCACCCAGCCGTCGGTCCGACGGGCCGCGTCCCGCGCCGGTGCGAGCGCAGGCAGCACGTCGGCGAGGCGACCGGTCAGCAGCTGCTCACCGGGGGCGCCGAGGTTGGCTCCCCACCACATCGTCCAGTCCTCGAGGCCGGTGAAGTCGATCCGATCGGGCGGCGGGTTGAGCATGGCCAGGATGTTGTCCTGGCCTTGCGTCACGGCGTCCTGCAGCCGCCGGCCGGTGGTGATGTGCACCGGCCGTCCGACGTCGTGCAACACGATGCGGTGCCGCGCGGCGAGCAGCTGTGGGGCGCTGATGCCGGGCAGGACGTCGTAGTCGGCGTCGACGCCGAGGGCGCGGATCTTGTCCAGGATCCGGATCGTCGAGTCGTACAGCGACGGGTCGCCCCACACCAGGAACGCCGCCGTCCCGCCTCGCTCGGTCAGCACCGCGGCGTACTGGGCGGCGCGCGCGTCGTGCCAGTCCGCTACGGCGGCGTCGTAACCGCCGGCGGACAACTCGGCGGAGCGGTCGCGCTCGGGGTCGGGCACCGCGACCACCTCCGGCGGACCCGTGGGACCGGGGTGCGCGGCCACGATCGCGCGCCGCAGGGCGAGCAGCTGATCGTCGGCGGTTTTCTCCGCGGCCAGCACGTAGTCGACGGTGCCGAGCGCCTCGGCGACCTCGCCGGTGACGTGCTGCGGTCCCATGCCCACACCGAGCACCCGAACCCTCACCTTGGCGTGCACCCGCACAATTCTGCCTGGCGGGCTCACCGGCGCCGACGCAGCCCCGCCGCGGCGGCGGTGACGGCGTCGGTGACCTGCGCGACCGTGTCGCTGTCGAGCTTCCAGGACTGCCAGTACAGCGGTACGTCGAGGTGGGCATCGGTGATCGGCACGAACGACGCGTCGACGAGCTGCTCGGGATACATCCCCCAACCCAACCCGGCCCGCACGGCGGCGCCGAACCCCTCGGCCGTGGGGATGTAATGGATCGGCCGCCGGATGGAGCGGCGAAAGACGCTGCGCAGCAGTTGATCCTGCAGAGCGTCGGCGCGATTCCAGGACAGTGACGGCGCCGCGGTGGCGGCGTCTGCCGTCAGACCGTCGGGCAGGTGGCGCTGCAGGTAGTGTGGCGCCGCGACCGGGAGGTAGCGCATCACCCCGAGCGGTCGCACCCGGCACCCACTGACCGGGATCCGTTCGGTGGTGACCGCACCCATCACCACCCCTTCACGCAACAGCCGTGCGGAATGATCCTGGTCCTCGATGCGGACGTCGAACAGCACGTCGGGCAGGCGGGCGAACACTCCGGTGAACCAGGTGGCCATCGAGTCCGCGTTGACAGCCACTGCGACGCGGGGCCGCTCGGGTGATCCGCCGCGCATCTCGGCGAGCGTCTCGGCTTCCAGCAACGCGGTCTGTGCCGCCAGCCTGATCAAGGGAAGACCTGCTGCCGTTGCCACACAGGGCTTTTCCCGCAGCACCAGCACCTGGCCCACACGTTGTTCGAGGGCTTTGATGCGCTGGCTGATCGCCGACGGGGTGACGTGCAGGTGCTCAGCCGCGGCGTCGAAGCTGCCGAACTCGACCACCGCTGCCAGAGCGCGCAACTGCCCGGCGTCGAGTTGCTCGGCCACATCAGCGATACTAATCGCCGGACGATCGCCTCAACACATCTCATGACGCGGGCGTTACCGTAGTCGGGTGGCTACGAAGTCGACGGGGCAGCGCACCTCAACTCCGTTCGGGCGCGACGAGGTCGCCGCGGCG
>MDTD01140323.1_pt1 | contig 42270 bp, 40 predicted proteins | sample 811221 | NCBI WGS metagenome assembly MDTD01 (sample SAMN05326646, study PRJNA326480) | marine metagenome | isolation source: seawater | place: Pacific Ocean: South West | collected 2011
CCACTACGTTGATAGGCTGGATGTGTAAGCACGGTAACGTGTGTAGCTGACCAGTACTAATAGCTCAATTGGCTTGATTTATGCACTGAAAAAAATTTTAATGCGGATATTTGAAATAATTAAATTGATATATCACTTAGTTTATTGTCGTTAATTTCCTATACATATATATTAATAGTTCAAAATGAAGAAAATTGTAGTTCAAGGTTTAGGCTATGTTGGATTAGCGATGATGTCATTTTGCGCTGGTGCAAAAAAAAATAAAAAATTTCTTTATAATGTTGTTGGAGTAGAAAAAAACTCTAACAAAGGTTCAAAAATTGTAAAAAAAATTAACTCAGGTCAAGTTCCCGAAATTGTCGATGATAAAAATTTCTTAAAATTTTGCTCAAAATTAATTAAAGGAAAAAGAATTAAAGTAACAAAAGATGACAAAGAATACTCAGATGCAGATATAGTTTTTATTTGCTCAAATTGTGATTTTGATTTCACAAATAATAAAGTAAAACTTTCTCAATATAAAAAAAATATTGAGCAGATCGCAAAAAAAATTAAGAACAATTGCTTATTAATCATTCAATCTACACTCCCACCTGGAACAACAGAAAAAATTCTTGAACCTTTAATAAAAAAAAATACAACCAAAAGAGGAATTAAAAACTTTTACCTTTGCCATTCTTTTGAGAGAATTACTCCAGGAAGCGATTATTATTATTCGATGAAACATGTAGAGAGAATAATTGGAGGAAGAAACCCAAAATCTCTTAAAATGACAAAAAAAATTTTTAAGGATATTTTTGATTTAAAGTCTGACAAAATTATAGAATTTAATTCACCAACTGAGTCTGAAACTTGCAAAATTATTGAAAATAGCTATAGAGCCACAAATATTGCTTTTATAGAAGAATGGAGAAAATTTTGTTCAAAAAATAATTTAGACTTAGAAAAAATCTTAAACTGTATTAGAAGAAGAAAAACACACAACAATATCATGCGTTCAGGGATAGGTGTTGGAGGATATTGTTTAACAAAAGACCCTCTTTTTGCAAAAGCGGCCTCTAAACAAGTTTTAAACAATAAATCTAATTTTCCTATAAGCAATAATGCAGTTGAGATAAACAAAAAGATGACATTCGATGTAATGTCTGAAATTAAAGAAAGATTTCAGAAAAAGATTTTAGGCAAAAGAGTTTTGCTTTTAGGAGTAAGTTATAAAGAAGATACAAGTGATACAAGGTATTCTCCAGCAGAGTGCGTTTTTTCATTTTTTAAAAAAATGCGGTGTAATATTAGTTTTTATGACCCTGTGGTGCATTATTGGGATTATGCAAAAAATTACTCAATAAAAAATTCTTTTTTAAATAATTTTGATATTTATGTTTATTTAGTGAACCATAAATCATTTAAAAAATTAAAAATAAAGTATAAAAATAAATCATTAATATTAGATTTAAATCATGTTCTTGAAAAAAAAAGGCGATTAGAAATTTTAAAAAGTAAGAAGTTTAAAAGTTTTTTCATAGGTTCAAAACAAAGATGAAGTATTTGATTACAGGGGGCGCAGGGTTTCTGGGAATTAAGTTAGCTGAAAAGCTTCTAAAAGATAAAAAAAACAAAGTGTATATTTTAGATAACTTTTCTAAAAAAGTAGACAGCAAAAGCTTTTCAAAAATATTAAGAAATAAAAATATTAAAATCATAAAGAAAGATTTGCGTAATGTTAATAATTACCTAAAAACTTATGACTTTGATTTTATTTATCACTTTGCTGCAACTCTTGGGGTTCAAAAAGTCATAAATAATCCTTATTTTACGCTAAAGGAAAATATTCAAACTACAATAGATTTAATTAATTTTTCACTAAAACAGAAAAAATTAAAAAAGATTTGTTTTACTTCCACAAGTGAAGTTTACGCTTATTCTTTAAAAAAAAAATTAGCAGGGTATCCAACACCTGAAAATATTGATTTATTAATATCAAAAAACTATGATCCTCGATCATCTTATTCATTATCTAAAATTGTTGGTGAGTATCTTATAAATTATTCAAATTTAAATTTCATTATTTTCAGACCTCATAATATTTTTGGTCCGGATATGGGTTTTGCGCATGTAATCCCTCAACTTACAAAAAAAATTTTGAAAGATAAGAAAGGTAAAATTATCATTGATAACGCTAAACATAAGAGAACTTTCTGTAATATTGATTATGCTATTGATTTGATTTTTAATATTTCACATAACAAAAAATTGACAAAAAAAATCTTTAATATCGGATCTCCAGAAAAAGATATCTCTATTATGAAATTGGCGAAAAAAATCAAAAAAGTTCTTGGCTCAAAGAAAACATTAATCCCTTCTAATTTATATAAAGATAGCTCTCCAGATAAAAGGAGACCAAAAATGAAAAAAAGTCTTAATTATGCAGGACATAAACATAATTTTGAAAAAGGATTAAAAGAAACTGTATTGTGGTACAAAAGATACTATAAAGGTTAAAATGAAGTTGTCAGTACCCCATATAGATAAAAGTGATATTGCACAAGTTAATGATGTTTTAAAAAGTGAATGGATTTCTACTTCATCTAAAACAGTTAATATTTTTGAAAAAAAGCTTTCAAATTTTTGTAAAACAAAATTTTGTGTTGCATTAAATTCTGGAACTTCAGCAATTCATTTAGGTTTAAAAGTTTTGGGAGTGGACAAAAATACTGAGGTAATCGTTCCTTCACTTACATTTATAGCTACCGCAAACCCGATATTATATTTAGGAGCTAAGCCAATAATATTCGATGTAGATGAATACCATAATCTAAAAATCAAAGACGTTATAAATTTTATAAAAAACGAAACAGTTTTTAAAAAGAATAAGACTTATAATAAAAAAACTAAAAAAATAATAAAAGTAATTATAGTTGCTCATATGTGGGGAAGAGCATGTAATTTTAATATATTAAAAAGTTTATGTAAAAAAAGAAATATATTCATTTTAGAGGATGCTGCAGAAGCACTTGGATCCTACATAAAAACAAAAAAGTATAATCATTGCGGGAGTATTGGAGATATTGGTTGTCTATCGTTTAATGCAAACAAAATTATAACAACTGGTTCTGGTGGAGCAATAATAACAAATAACAAAAGATTTTATGAAAGAGCACAATATTTAGCTAATCAGTCAAAAGATGATACATTTAATTATATTCATAATGAGTGTGGATATAACTATAAATTAAATAGTATATGCGCAGCATTAGGAATTTCTCAATTGAGAAAATTAAATAGAAAAATTGCTCTAAGAAAAAAAATTTATAAAAGATACTTACTTAACTTTAAAAACTCCAAAAATATTCACATTTTATCTCATAATAGTAGTTCAAAAAATAATTTTTGGATGAACGTGATATTTTTTAAAAATCTAAATTATAAACAAACATTAAAGTTAAGTTTGAGTCTTTCAAAAAAAAAAATTGAAACAAGAAGAATTTGGAGACCATTAAATTTGCAACTTCATTTGAAAAAATTTCAAACTTTTAAAATTTTCAACGCAACAAAGTATTATATAAGCTCTCTTTGTTTACCTTCTGATGATAATACTTCAGTTTATCAAGTTGATAAAGTTTCAAAATTTATAAAAAAATTTCATGCTAATATTGAAAATAAAAAATCATATTAATATCTACTCAAAGAATGTTTGTATAAAATTTAAAGGATATAAATTTGTCTCTTAAAAAACATAAAACAATAATTATTGCTGAGGCTGGTGTAAATCATAATGGTAAAGTACATTTAGCAAAAAAACTGATTGACGTTGCGTCAAAAGCTGGAGCAGATTATGTAAAATTTCAAACTTATGATGTTGATAGTTTAATTTTGAAAAATACAAAAACCACTGAATATCAAAAAAAAAATTTAGAAAATGTAATTTCTCAGTATTCAATGTTAAAAAAATATCAATTATCCTTAAAAGATCACAGAGTTTTAATAAATTATACAAATAAAAAAAAAATAAAGTTTTTAAGTACGGCTTTTGACGAAAAAAGCTTTGAGTTATTAAACAAATATAACCTCGATTATATTAAAATTCCATCAGGTGAAATTACAAATTATCCATTACTTCAAAAAATATCAAAATCTAAACAAAAAGTTTTGCTATCAACAGGCATGGCATCTGTAGAAGAAATTAAACAAGCGCTTAACGTTTTAAAAAAAAAAATAAAAGACATTACAATTATGCATTGTACTTCTGATTACCCAGCTAATTTAAAAGACCTAAATCTAAATTTTATCCAAAAATTAAAAAGACTTGGGTTTCAAGTTGGTTATTCTGACCATTCTTCAAGTATAATTACTCCTTCAATCGCAGTAGGATTAGGATGTAAGGTGATCGAAAAACATTTTACACTGTCAAAAAAATTATCAGGACCAGATCATAGGGCAAGTTTAGAGCCAAAAGATTTATTTAAAATGATAAGATATGTAAGAGACACTGAAAAAATGCTTGGATTAAGTAAAAAGTTAATAACCAATAGTGAAAATAAAACCAAATTACTAGTAAGAAAATCCCTTGTTGCTTCAAAAGATATTAAAAAAGGTGAGGTTTTTAGTTATGACAACATTACAACAAAAAGACCAGCTTTAGGAATTTCTCCTTTTAAAATAAATAGTTATATTGGAAAAAAAAGTAAAAAAAATTTTAAAAAGGATCAATTTATTTTATAATTTAAATGAGAAAAGTCTTATTTGTTTCAAGTTCAAGAGCAGATTACGGTTTGTTAAGGGATCTGATATTAGAAACACAAAAAATAAATCCAGAGACATATTTAATGGTTACTGGATCTCATCTATCTAAAGAGTTTGGGGAAACTATTTTTGAGATAAAAAAAGATAAAATAAGAAAAATAATTATAAAAAAAATTCTTGATCCGAAGTTTAAGGAAAAAAATATTCCTAGTTACATCGAAAGATCAATCAATATAACTACGCAAACAATTAAAAAAATAAAACCTGCTACATTGATAATATTAGGAGATAGATATGAGTTACTTGGTAGCGCAATAGCTGCTACAATGTTTAGAATCCCAATCACTCATTTGCATGGTGGAGAAATAACATCTGGAGCATATGATGATTCAATTAGACATTCTATTAGTAAATTATCTCATCTCCATTTTCCCGTACATGAAAAGTACAAAAAAAGATTGATACAGTTAGGCGAAAATCCTAAAAATATTTTTAATTATGGTGCGTTAGGAGCTCATTCCATTAAAAATATAAATTTTAAATCTAAGCATGAGTTGGAAAGAGAACTAAAAATAAAGTTAGATAAAAAAATTTTTTTAATTACTTTTCATCCCACAACTCTAGAAAAAAATAAATCAAAATTTCAGATTTTAAACCTACTTTCTGCTTTGAAAAAATTTGATAATGAAATTAAAATATTCACCTCTCCTAATTTTGATCATGAAAATAAAGTTATAAAAAAAACAATTTTGAGCTTTATAAAAAAAAATAAAAATACTTTTTTTTATCCGTCTCTGGGGCGATTAAACTATATATCTTTAATGAAAATTTCGTCTGTCGTTATTGGAAATTCTTCAAGCGGAATTTTAGAAACACCTAGTTTAGGTATTCCAACAATTAATATAGGAAATCGGCAAAAGGGCAGAATTATTTCTAAAAATATAATTAATTCCAACTATGAAACAAAGCATATCATTAAAAATATTAGAAAAGCAGCATTGTTTAACAAAAAAAAATTATTAAAAATTGGTAGCCCTTTTTATAAAAAAGGTTCACCAAAACAAATAGCTAAAAAAATAATACATTTTAATTTTAATTTAAAAAAAAATTTTTATGATTTACCATGAGGTCATTTAACATCCTTTTAACTTGTTCTTCAAATAAGACACACATTTTAGATTGGATAAAAAACTCTGCAGAAAAGTTAAGAAGTAATTCAAGGATATTTGCTGGCGACTCAAATAAGAACGTTTCTTCAAAATATTTTTGTGATCAATTTTGGCATATGCCAAAATGTAAAAGTGAAAATTTTAACAAAATTTTAAATTATTGTAAAAAAAACAAAATTAAAATTATTATTCCTTCAAGTGACAAGGAATTGGTGTTCTGGTCTAAATTTAAAACTAAATTTGAAAAAGAAAAAATTTTTGTAATGGTTTCAGAAACTCAAACTATAGAGGTTTGTTTAGATAAATTAAGTTTTTATGAAAAATTTAAAAAATTCGGTTCAGTAATTTTTACCACACAAAATGTAAATAATTTTAAAAATACAGATATTTTAATTGCTAAAAGAAGAGTTGGATCTGGTAGTAAAAAAAACAAAGCAGGACTAAAAAAAAATTTTTTAAATAACAAAAAATTTATCTATCAGAAATTTATTAAATCAAATAACGAAGTAAGCATAGATTGTTTTTTTTCGAAAAATTTTGATTTATTAAAAGTTGTTCCAAGATTAAGAACAAGAGTAGAAAATGGCGAGTCTAGTATAACCACTGTTTTTGAAAGTAAATTAATTTATCGAGAAATTCGCAAGATTGGATCTATGTTAAATTTCTCTGGACATGTAATGTTTCAAGGATTTTTTGATAATAATAAAATCAGAATATTTGAGTGTAATCCTAGAATCGGTGGTGCTTCGGTCACATCGTTTTATAATAATATGGACTCAATTTATTTATTTATTTTAGAAAATATTTTTAAAAAAAAGATTGATAAATTAGATAAAAAAGTTTCATCTAAAAGTAAAATCTTCATTTGTAAAAAATGGTTTTCAAACAGTTTAAAAACTGACTTTCTTCCTTACAAAAAAGTTTTTTTTGAAAAAAACAATGGGAACAAAAAAAAACTCGATTTTCACTTTCGGACTAATTGTAGTGAAAAAGTTGGCATGGGCCATATTTCACGAACATTAAAACTTGCAAATAAATTTAAGAAAAAAGGACATAACTGTTATTTCTATTTTGATAGATTAAAAAATATTCAAAATTTAGAAATTAATTTTCCCGCCTTTGAATTAGAAAAAAATTATTTTTTTAAAAACGACAAAGAAGACGCAAAAAAATTTCTTTCAAAAATTAATAAAGAAAAGGACTATGTAGTTTTAGATGATTATAGAATGGGAGATACATGGAAAAAACTTATTAAAAATAAAAAAAAATTAATTTCCATAAGTGATAGTACACAGTTAGATAAATATTCTGACTTTGTGATAAACTTCAAAATTAATTCTTATAAAATTAAGTATCTAAATGGTTATAAATCAAATAAAACGAAATATTTATTAGGCCCTAAATACGCTTTGTTAGAAAGTGAAAAAAAAACAAAGAATTATTCTAATAATAAATTTAATATAGTAGTTTATCTAGGCGGCTCAGGAAAATTCAATATTTTTTCAGGTTTGATAGAGTCTATAAAAAAAAAATTTAATTCTCACAATTCCAATATTCATAATATTAAAGTTATTTTAGGACCTCTATTTAAAGATGCTGAAAAAGTAATAAATAAATACAAAAATGTAAAAAACGTAACGATAATTTACAAAGATTATAATTTAATAAATATTTACAAAAAATCTCAATTATTTGTTGGGTCAGCAGGTACATCTTTGTACGAAACCAGTTATTCAAATATTCCCTCTATTTTGTTTAAATATGCTGATAATCAAGACGATAAAATTGAAGAGCTAGAATTGTTAGGTCACTATTTTCATTTAAATAAAAAAGAATTTTTAGATTTCGATAAAGTAGCCGATTTGTGTTTTATAATTTTTAAGAATTATAATAATATTAAAAAAATTGTATTGTCCAAAAAAATTTCATTGGACTCTTCAGGTCCTGATAGAATTTATAATGCAATTTTTAATAAAAAAATCACTAATTATTCAGATCCTTTTGTTTTAAGTAAAAAATCTAAACCAAAATTTGGTAAGATTAGATATGACTTAATTAATAAAGCAATTAAATTAAGAAATGAAACTCAAAAGAGGTTAGTGGACTCTAATAAAAAGAAAATAAAAAATATAGACCATTATTTATTATGGTTCAAAAGTAATAATTAAAAAAAATTCTTTTTAATTGGTGTATCTTTTTTAATATTCTTTTTAGCTTTTTTTCCAATTAGTTGAAAGTATTTAGAGGAACAAATTCCTAATTTTGGTCTGAGCGTAATAATATTTTTCGTAGTAAATTTTTCCCCTTTGTAAATATCTTTTTTTGCATATAATGATCTTCTCATAAATTTATTTTGAATTTCATTGTAATTAACTTTTCTTTTTGGTTTTAATGATAAATATATTTTTTCAGATAGTTGTCGCAAATTTCTTAGCTCATTTTCATTAATTGAAAACGATGAGTCTACCGATTTGATGTTCCTCAATTTAAAATGTTTTTCGATTGCAACAATATTATTTGCGCTTGCCGATAAACTGGAAGTTATGTCTTTTGTGTGATCAGATAAACCAACAAGATGTTTTTTAAAATTCTTTTTTAAATCTTGAATCCTTAAAATATTTGCATCTTCTATTTTGGTTGGATAACCTGATACACAATGGAGCAAAATAATCTTTCTGTGATATCGCTCTATGATTTTCACTGCATTATTTATTTCAGTTGGATTTGCTAATCCGGTTGAGACAATTACTGGCTTTTTTGTTTGAGCAATCCTGTCTATTAATTTTAAATCTGTGATCTCAAGAGAAGCAATTTTATATAATTTTACACTAAGTTTTTCCAGTATATCCACTGCTCTTAGACTAAACGGAGTGCTAAAAAGACATACATTATTATCTTTTGCTAAAGAAAAAATTTCCTTGTGCCATTTGATCGGAGTACAAGCTTTCTGATAAAGTTTCCATAAATCTAAATTCTTCCAAATACCTGTTTTTAATTTGTAATATTTATTTACATTTCTGAATGTAATGTCTTGGGGTTCATAAGTTTGAATTTTAACTAAATCTGCTCCATTTTTTTTTGCGCTTAAAATATGTTTTTTTAATAAAGAAATTGAACCATTATGATTTCCTGAAATTTCAGAAATTATTTTTGGTCTTTCTTTATATGAGAAGCTTAATTTTGAATTTATTTTTATCATTTGCTATATTTAAATTTGAATAGACCTTTTGCTAGTTTTAAATCATCATAAGTATTTATATCAACAGACTTATGTTCTGGAATTATAAAAAAAGTAGATTTTTTTGGAAAAAAGAATTTTTTACATCTTAAGAGCATACTTGTCTTGAAAATCACAATATTTCCAGTATCAAAATAATATTTTTTTAAATCCTGACCCCTTTTTCTCAAAGTTTTAAGTACTGACTTTTTAGCAAAAATAATTTTATTTTTTTTTAAAATGAAAGATCTTTCTGGGGACTGATTATATTGAGAAATAGAAGTCAATTTATCAAATTTCAAATTTTTAATCTTTTTATAAGAAAAAATAATGTCTCTCACATCAATTAATGGAGAACATGGATATAAGCAAACATGATACTCATAATCTTGAGACCTAATTTTTTTGATACAATCTTTTATAACAATATCTGTACCGACGTAATCGTTTGCATATTTTTTTTCTCTTATAAAGGGTACCTCAGCTCCATATTTTTCCGCAACCCTTTTAATTTTGTAACTGTCTGTTGAAACAACAATTCTGCTAAAAAGCTTTGTTTTTTTGGCTGTGATTATCGAGTATGCTATTATTGGTTTCCCAAAAAAATCTATTATATTTTTATTTTTTATTCTTTTACTTCCGCCTCTTGCTGGAATGATGCAAACTGGTTTTTTTTTATTGTCTTTCATTTTCAACTTTTTATTGAGCTTTTTATCTGACTATTTTTTGTTTTTTCAACATATAATATATCTTTCTTGTATCACTCATAGAAACCTTGATTATTTTACTAATTGTATGAAGGCTATTTGATCCATCAGCATATTGCAAAAAATTCATTAAATTTTTGACTTCGCTTTTAATTCCTCTCTTTGATATTAAGTGATACATTCCTCTCTTTCCCATTTGCGGTTCACACTTAATCAGATTTATTGGGTTATTTTTAATAATTTTTTTTTCTCTCATCTTTCCAAAAAAAAATTGTTTTTTGTTTTCTTTATCTAATTTATTAATCAAATTTACATGAATTTTGAAAGATTTTTTAAGACCTTGAGCAGTAACTAGTTTAAAATTATCTAAAGAAGTGTGATACTCTGGATAAGTACCATATTTAGACCTCATTAAAGATACCATCGGAATATTTATACCAGGAGAGCTGAATTGTCTTTCATCTGACCCTCTTTCCAAAAAACTATATTTTTTAAAATTTATTTTTAAATCTTTATAAACAGAAAGTGAAATTTGATCTAATATTGTATCACCATATTTTGTTTCTAAATAGGAATATTTTTTATTATCTCCAACACATGTAACATTAATACCACATAAAATCTTTTTTAAATTTTTAAAATTTTTTTTAATAAAACAAATTGACCCAATAGTTTCAGGTATAAAAATGAATCTTAGAGATTTATTTAGATTTTTCTTAAAATAATATTTTGCTAACGCTATTGAGAGTAATGGACCTGATAACTCATTATTTGCCATAGATGGATGACAAATATAAGTTGAGATTAAAATTTCATCCTTTTTTTTTCCTGGAATGAAAAGTTCTCCGTAATTTAAACAGCCTCTTTTATTAAATTTTGACTTTATAAAAACTTTAAATTCATCTTTTTCACTATATTTTTTCTTAAAGGATTGAAATTGATTCTTACTTACTGATAAACCCCACTGCCTTTTATAGTAAGAGGTTATATATGGAATAGCTTTTGGGTAGTCCTCAATAAAAAATAGCTTTTCCAAAAATTGTTTTTTTTTAAGAGTTGTTTGAACTGGACTTGAATAACCTACTAGATGAAGATTATTTTTTTTAAAATTAATAATTTTTTTATTTTTTTTATCAAGTACGTAGGCATCTTTTACATTCCATTCATCTGGAACTTTCCAATCAAATACTTTACTGCCTGACTTGACACTTTTAATTTTTAAATTAGGTATCTCATTTTTTATTATTTTTAATGTTTTGAGGGTTCCTTGTCCTGTTATACTTCTACAAATTGGAAATAATTTTTTCCCTAACTTAATAAAATATCTCATTCAAATTTTTTAATTATTTCTTTTTAGCAAATTTTTTGATTGTATTTTGTACCATTTTGCAAAAGACCAAAGTCGCCACAAAATTGGATCAAAAAAACAAGTTTTATTATTCATTTGAGCATTCAGTAAATTTCTAATAAAAATTTCGCTTAAAAAATTTAATTTTTTTAAAAATACTTCTTCAACATCTTTTTTTACCTCTTTTAGATTAGTCCTCAATATTTCTTTTAATGGTGGATTTGAAAACTTTTGAATAGATTTTTTAAAATATTTTTGTCTTATTGCCGGCACGCCAAAAGGCATTTTTTCTGTTTGTAAAAAATTAGGTATTAAATTTTTAAAAGAATTTCTAAGTAAAATTTTATCCTTCATTGATTTATCAATCTTTTTATTAAGTGGGGTATTATAAACAATTTTTTTAAGTTCATTATTTAAAAACGGGAATCTCATTTCCACACCTTCTGCCATGGAAGGGCCCTCAGCTCTTCTTAATTGAACGTTAGGAATCTTAACTTGATAATCAAGTAAAAATGCTATTTTGTGAAAGTCATTAGGATTTCTTAATTTATAACTTTTTATATAATTAGAAATTGTTTTGGTAAGAGACTCCTGATTAATCATTTTCTGACTAAAAACTTCTTTCCTTTTTTTTTCTAAATCTAAATCCGCTCCACCTATTAAAAAAAAATCTTCTATTTTGGAATTTTTTGATAATTTATTTTGTGATAGCGCTCTGAGCTTAAATTTTTTCCTTAAAAAAAGGAATTTTTTATTGATTAATCCTATAATAGAAAGATTATGATCGTAGCCTAAAAACATTTCATCAGATCCCTCTCCGGAAAGGATAACATCTATATTATTTCGTTTAGCCTCTTTTGCTAACAATCTATTACAATATTCTAATATCCCACTCTCTGGTGAAGAATATGTGCCTAAATTTTTTATCAAATCTTTTCCCCTGATTGGAACAATTATATTTTTACATTTAAAATGCTTACATATTTTTTTGACCAAGTGATGCTCACCAATTAATCTCTTATTTTTAGGGTCCTCAAAGCTAGCAGTAAAAGTGATAATTTTCTTTTTAGGATAATTTTTTTTCAATAGAGCTAAAATTAAAGTTGAGTCGAACCCTCCAGATAAAAATATTCCAAAATTTTTATTACCTGAAGATCTCTCGTAAACTTTACTATATAAATTTTTATATATTTGTTTTTGAGTATTTCTAATATTTATTTTTTTTGATTTTTGATTAGATTTAAAATTGTAAAATGATTTACTTTTTCCAACAATTTTATCGTGAGATATCTGCAAATAATGCCCCGGCTCCAATTGTTTGATGTTACTAAAAATAGAGCAATTTTTTGTAGCTGAACCAGATATTATAAAATCTGCTAAAGTTTTATTATTAAGTTCAATTTTTTTATTTAATTGAAAATTTAATGAGTCCTCAGTAGAAGAGAAAAATAATTTTTTATTTTTTACTAAATAAAACAATGGAGATATACCATGCTCATCTCTAATAAGAAGCCCCTGGTTCTTTTTCAAATTATAAGTAAAAATTGCAAATTGGCCCTCTAACTTTTTTATAAATTTTTTACCCCAAAAATGAAAGGAATTAGATACAGTTTCCGTATCATTATCAGTGTAAAATTTATATCCTTTTTGGATAAGCTCTTTTCTTATAGATTTATGATTAAAAATCTCTCCATTCATTATTGAAATTACTTCTTTGTTATAACTGTAGCAAGGTTGATTAGAATTATTAGATAATCCTTGAGTAGACAATCTATGAACAATTAGAGCTATTTTTTTATTCGGGTCCTGCCAGTTTTTTTTAACATCTGGTCCTCTACTAGCTATAAGCTGACTGATTTTGTTCAAATTTTTTAAGGTAATTTTATCCTTATTTTTTGAAATACTTATTGCTCCACAAATTCCGCACATAATTTAGTAATTAGCTATTTTTTTAAAATTTGGTTTATGCTCAAGGTAATTATAAATGTCTTTAGTAAAATTTTTTGTTGATACATTAAAAAAATCTCTCATTTTGAAAGTCCACATATCAAGTCCGCTAGTACTTCTTGTAAAATTTAATTTTCTCTCTTTTTTGAGTTGATTAAAAAAATGTTCGTTAAGTTTTATCTTTTTTTTTACATTTAAATTCTTAAAAAATACACTTTGGTAAAACTCACCAAGAAAAACTTTATCATTTTTTTTTATTTTTTTTAAAAATTTTTTATTATATCTATAAGGAACGCCTACAATTGTTTCAATATGATGAATCAAAGTAACAGCTTTAGACGGATGTGTACCTAAATTTACTTGTACAAAATCGTTATCTAACATTTTTGACCATGGGGACCCATAGCCATAAGCATGTTTAGAAACATTTTTTAGAAGATGAGCTTTTTTACCAACGCCACTTACCGACCAGAATGGATGTAAAGACCTAACCGAATTCTGGAGTCTAATGAACTCTGATAGTGGTCCCATTTTATCACTTGGTGTATTTTTTAAATCAAAAATAATATTATTATTACATAGATTAAGCGTGGCAGTTGGTACAAAAATTGTATACCCAGTGCCAAGTGTTTTTTTTAAACTATTAAAAATTACAGAAAGTTTATCCTTTTTTTTTATGCGCAGATTTGAAATTTGTGTAAGATTTCCTGTTATAAATATATTTTTAGTATTGCTTAATTTTATCCTTTTAAAAGAATTTTCTAAATCTTTTTGAAATTTTAAAATATCTATTTTTGGCATAATTCATTAATCTCTTTTTTTATAAGATCCATTTTTTTTGAACTATAATCATAAAAAGCAAGCTCATTAATTTTTTGAATTTTAAGTTGATTTATTTTATAGTTAATTAGAGTTTCATCAAATTTCTCAATGATATTATTTTTGTTACATAACATTTCCTCTGGAAAACACTCGACAAATTTTGCGTAGCCTTCATTTTTCTCATAAATAAGAGATGGAATATTCACGCTCACACAAGTCTCAATCAAAGAAGAGGGTTGACCAAGCGCTAAATCGATATTTGAAACTATGTTTTTATCTAAGATGAAACTTTGAAATACTTTCACATTTTTCATAGACTTTAAATTAGTTACGATTTGTTTGATATTTCTATCATACATCCACGTATTTGATTTAAATTTAATAAAAAAATTTATTTCCTTATATTTTTTTGAAAGTGAGTAAACTTTCTCTAAAAAATCCATTATGTGGTCTGTATTTATAACTATGGATCTTCCACTATCGTACCAATTTGTTCTTATGTTATACGGTATTACTAAACAATTTTTAACTTTGTTAGAAAATTGTTTATCAACAAAGTCTTTTTTAAAAACTGAAAATATTTTTTTTATTTTCATTTTTTGGTCATATCTATCTCCGAGAATTTTTTCAGAAATTTTTCCCGAACAATAATATATATCTATGCATTTAATTTTCATAAGCATTGGAGGACCATTTAGTCTGGTTTGAAAAGTAATTGATTTTATATTTTTAAGTCTCGCAGCAATCAAAATAATATTTGGAAAAATATCAGCGTGCCCAAGAAGAATAATTCTTAGGTTTTTAAATTTACTTAGTATTTTTGAATGATAATTTAACTTATACAAAATTTCAAAAATAAATAAAAAACTAAAAGAATTTGAAATTTTAAAACTTTTTAAACCAATATTTAAACAGTCTTTTAAATTGTTGAAATCGATTTTATTAACAAGATTTTCCCAAACTACATTATTAATCTTATTTTGCCTGTAAAAATTTAGTGTTTCCCTTTGGATCATACGCAAGTCAGATTGGTAAAGCTCGGCGTGCAATATTTTCTCCTTTTTTAGATTTTTAAATTTACTTGAATAAAAATAAGTTTTATCAATGCTTTTGTTGAATGACCCTTTGTTTGGAAAGTATATTACGCTGCAATTATCAAAGAACTGGCTATTGTAATTCATCTTTCTTTTTGAAAATGAAGTAAAAAACTTTTTTAAAAATAAATACTTATAAACGCTCAAAAAAATTAGGCCGAAAAAATTAATTAAAAATTTCAAAATTTTATGAATACTTATTAATAATCTTACTTTTATCTTTAATTTTTCTTTATTGCAGAAACTAGCAAAGTAAGAATTTACTAAATTTAGATTTAAAAATATTGTTATAGATTTAACAGAACTATTATCTAGCAATAATTTAGCAAACAGTAGAACCTGATTAGATTTTTTTATTTCAGAAAAAACTTGGTCCGATATTGAAAGCAATAAATTATTCTTATCTTTAAATTTTTTCTTAAATTCCTCTGACCAAATTTTATTTACAATTAACTCACTTATATTTTGAGTGATTTTAATATTCTGATTGTAGTACAAGTTATCATTAATAGTGAATTTATTATAATTCACCCAATAAATACCGATTTTATTTAAGCATAAAACTAATTTTTCATTTTTTAGTAAATTTTGAATTTCAAAAAAATAAACATTAAATCCAATCATTTTAACTAATAAAAAAAATAAAATATTTATCAAGTTAAGCTCATAAAAAATAATAATTTTTTTCATTAATTTTTTGATTGTTTTAAAAAGAATTTTGCCATTAAAAATTGATGTGGTGGAATAAATCTTTTACTTGAAAGAGAAAAACTTTTTTTAGTAGATTTATAACTGATATATTCATCATAAATTTTCTTTGCAAAAATTAAATTATTTTTCAAATTTTTTGATATTTTCTTTAATCTTAAATTTTTAACTTTTTTTGGTTCTAAAATAAAATTTTTATCATAATTTACCAAGCTTAAAAAAATTTTTTTTAATTTGTATTTTTCTTTCATATATTTAATCATCGACCAAAATAATGAATAATTTTTTATTAATGGAAAAGGAGTTTGAATAAAATATTTATTATATTTATTTGAGATTTTTATAATATCACCCACTGATTTCCAATATTCTTGATGGTAAGGTTCAGGAAATGGCCAAATATTAGCATCTAAACAATAATCAAAATGACCGTAATGGACATGCGAAATTATGTTATTCTTATCTTTTTTTAAAATATTTTCTAAATTTTTAACTCCAATTTTTGACTCAATAATTGGCACAATTTTTATTCTTTTATTTGTGTTTGAAAAATTATCATATACTTTTTTTACTTCTTCAAATTTTTCAACTTTTGGTAAAAAGATTCCTTCTATTAGTAATCCCTGGTTTTCAACTAATTTTAATACTTCTAAATCTTTCTTATGGTCTGATGTATCAATTCCATTTATTCTGACAAAAATCTTATTTTTTATTTTGATTTTTTTTTCAGCCAAATAAATCAAACCCTTTCTTCCAATTTTTTTGAGTTCATTTGTTAACTTTTTACTAAACAGATCCTGGACACTATCTTCTAAATCTAAAATAATTGAAATTTTGTAACTGTCGTAATTTTTTAGAATATATTTTAATCCTTTATATCTTACTAAAGAGAGGTATTGAAAAGGATGAACCATCGGTGTTTTCATTGTTAAAATTTTTTTCTATTATCTACAATTTCTATTATTTTTTTATAATTTGGTTTTTGTTCTGATTTAATATGACATATATAATTGTTGAAGAATTTTTGATACTTTAGATGATCTACTTTAAATAAATTTTTCTTACTAAATTGTCTATCAATATTTTTTTCATCAATATTGATAAGTTTTGAACCTAAGACGTTTGATAGGTAATTAACGTGAAATGCATCATGAGATGAATTAATTTCTTTTGTAGTATAAAAAATAATCGGTTTTTTATACATAACCGCATAACACATTGTAGTACTTGTGTAATTTATTATACCGCTAGATTTAGAAATATATTCATTCGTTTTTTTATAGTTTATAGTTTTTTTATTTTGAAAATAATTTTTTTCATAATTAGATCTTGGATGTAAAGCTATAATAATATCATATCTGAGTTTTTTCTTTAATAAATCCAAAAATCTATTTACAGAATTATAATAATTACTAGGTGTAACAAATGGAGGTATCCCTCTATGTATATAACCATTATGAAAGGGTAAATATTGATCAATAAAAACTAAATATTTCTCATTGATTTTATTTTTTTCTCGCTTATTTAATAATGCATCATAATCTGAACTATGCGAAAATATTAGTTTAGTTTTACTATTTTCACCTTTGTACCCAACACAAAAAATATAGTCGTAGTAAAATTTTATCTTTCTAAATTTTTCAAGTGTGAAGCATTTTATTAATTTTTTTATATAATATATAATTAGCTTTTTATTTAATAAAATAACAAAAAAAAAATATCTTATTTTTGAAAAAAAATCTCTTTTAAAATTTGGTACTAAGCTGGTTTGGTATTTTATTAATTTAATTTTATTTTGGTTAATAATCCTTCTAAATACATCCAATTTGTTTGAGTTGCTTAAATCGAATACACACTCAATTTTTTTCTCATTAAAAAACTTCTTAAATTTTTTTACAGAGTCTATTAAAATTAACTCTTTTGAATAAAAATATTTTTTTCTCTCTTTTTTAAAAAACTCTTTATTTGAAATCTTTGTAAAGTCTAAAAAATATATTTTGTATATTTTATTAAGTCTTTGAATGTGAAATCTATTAAAATCTCTTTCAAAAAAACCAAAATTACCCAGAAAAACAATGCTCTTCATATCATTAAGACAATCACTTAGGTCTAAAAATCATTTGAAATATATATAAATATTAAGTATTGTTCAACTATTGAACACAATAAACATATGAAAAATGATAAAGAAAATCTTGATGTATTAATCAATATTCAAAAAAACCCTAATAGAAATCAAAGAAACCTAGCAAAGTCGCTGGGCTTTAGCCTCGGAAAATTAAATTATATTTTAAAATCTTTAAAACAGAAAGGTTATATCAAGGTTAAAAATTTTCACGATAACCCAAATAAAATGAATTATTTTTACTATCTTACTCCAAAAGGATTCTCTAAAAAAACAAAACTTGCGATTAATTATTTAAATAGACTGAATAAAGAGTATGAAGAAATTCAAGAAGAATTAAAAAAAATTAAATAAATGAAAAAAATTTTACTTCTCGGAGCAGGGGGTCACGCAGAGTCTTGTATTGATCTATTAAGCGAGCAAAATATTTTTGTCTTAAGTGGTATTTGTGGAAAATTAAAAGAAAAAAATAAGAAAATTTTAAAAAAGTTTTCAGTAACTTATACTGATAATGATTTATTAAAATTATCACAAAAATTTAAGTATGCATTGATAGGAGTTGGTCAAATTTACTCCCATCAAAATAGATCGCGTTTATTTAAAAAACTTAAATCATTAGGATTTAAACTTCCAACAATTAAATCTAAATATTCAATAGTCTCTAATTATTCAATTATAGGAGAGGGAACAGTAATAATGCATGGTGCAATAATTGGGCCAAACGTTGAGATTGGAAATAATTGTATTATAAATAGTAATGCATTAATTGAACATGGTTCAAAAATTCGAGACAACGTTCACATATCAACATCAGCAACAATTAATAGTGGAGTACGAATTGGTTCAGGAAGTTTTATTGGAAGCAGATCAGTTATAAAACAAGAAACAAAAATTAAAAATAATACGTTCATAAAAATGGGTTCAATTATAAAAAATAATTTATGAAAGTTAAAAATATCTAATTGAAAAAAAATAATTAAAAAAATTAAAAATTTATCAAATGTTTAAAAAAGACAAATATAATTGGAAGTCATCAATTTTGAGCCCGAACCATAAAATAAAAGATGCAATCACAAATTTAAATAAAACAAATTTACAAATAGTTTTAATAACAAAAAAAAATAGATTAGTGGGAACTATTACTGACGGAGATATAAGAAGAAATTTACTTAAAGGATATTCTTTAAATGAAAAAGTATCGATGATAATGAAAAAAAATTTCATCAATGTTAATCAAAATACTTCTTATGCTGAAGCTAAAAATATAATGAGAGTAAAATCTATCTTACAAATACCTATTTTATCAAAAGATAAAAAAATTTTAGGATTACATATTTGGAGTCATCAAATTTTCACTAAAATCAAACCAAACCAAGTTGTTATAATGGCTGGCGGTTTTGGAAAGAGAATGAAACATAAGACACTACTCAAACCTAAACCAATGATTATCCTACATGGTAAACCAATTCTTGAACATATAATAAACAATCTTAAAAATTGTGGATTCACAAATATAATAATTACTACTCATTATCTAGAACATAAAATTATAAAGCATTTTGGTAATGGCAAAGATTTTGGTGTCAAAATTAAATATATAAAAGAGAGAAAACCATTAGGTACTGCAGGTGCTTTAGCAAAATTAGTTTCATTAAAACATCCAATACTTGTCACTAATGGTGACGTAATTTCAAATATAAATTATTCAGAATTATTAAACTATCATAATAAAAATCATTCTATAGCTACAATGTCCGTAAGAGAGTTTAAAAGCAAAAACTCATTTGGAGTTGTAGAGTCGGAAGGTCACAAAATTACTAGAATAGAGGAAAAACCTACAAGTAAAACTTATATAAATGCGGGAATTTATATTTTAAATACGAGTGTAATAAAACTTATTAAAAAAAATACCTTTTTAAATATGACAGATCTATTTAATCAAATTATAAAAAAAAATTATAAAGCTATTTTATTCCCGCTCTTTGAAAACTGGCAAGATTTTGCAAAACCGAAAGATTTAAAAATTTCAAAAAGAAAATTTAGATTGTGAAAGAATTGTTAGTAATAATTGTTGCAAGAAAAGGATCAAAAAGATTAAAAAATAAAAATCTGATTCTTTTAGGATCTAAAAATCTTGTAGAAAGATCAATTATATTTGCTAAAAAGTTAGTTGGGTACAGAAATATTATTTTGTCGACGGACTCAGAAAAAATTTTAGAAATTGGAAAAAAACATAAAATTTTAACACCATGGTTGAGGCCAATCAACCTATCAAAAGACAGTGCTAAAAGTGTAGATGTAGTTTTACATGCTTTAAAATGGTACGAAAAAAATATACAAAAAAAAAATTATATTTTGCTACTTCAACCTACTACACCTTTTAGAAACTTAATTTTTTTTAAAAAGGCTTTATCCATGATTAAAAAAAATAAAAAGAATAACTATGTTTCAGTCTCACCGGTTAAAAATATTGCTCAGATAAATAAAAATCTAAAATTTAAAAATAAAGTTTTAAGGCAAAAAAAAAATGAGAATTATTATTTAAATGGTTCAATGTATTTAATTTCAACAAATGAAATCAAAAATAAAAAAAGTTTTGTGACTAAATCAACAATTGGTATGATAATTAAAAAAAAAAAATTTATGCTGGATATTGATTATAGAAAAGATTTTAATTTGGCTAAAACTTATTTATAGATGGAGAAATAAAATGAAAGTAAAAAGACTGCACGATCATATTTATTTAAAAGAGAATAGATATAAGAAACCAAAAGAGATGTTTAAATTTATTGAGAGAAATGCCTTCAAAAGTACTTTTAATAAAAAAAAAGAATTAATTTGCGATATTGGATGTGCAGCTGGAGAATTTTTATATTTTTTGAAAAAAGAATATCCACATAAATCCTTTACAGGAGTTGATCTAAGAAAAGATCTTTTAAATAAAGCTAAAAGACATGTTAGCGGAGTAAAATTTTTGAAAGGTTCTGTATTAAGAAAAAGTTTATTTAAGAAAAAAAGCTTTGACAAAATCTTTCTTATAGGTGTTCATCCTATTTTTGACAATTTCGAAAAATGTTTTTCAAATTTGATTTACTGGACAAAACCTAAAGGTGAGATTTATATTTGTGATATGTTTAATCCTTTTGCGGTAGATGTTCTGATTAAATATAAATTAGCTGAAAATTATAATAGCAGGATATTTGAAAGTGGGTGGAATATATTTTCTCAAAAATCTGTTTCAACTTTTTTAAAAAAAAATAATTTAATTAGAAGTTTTAAATTTAAAAAATTTGAGATGCCCTTTGATTTAAAACCACAAAAAGATCCAATAAGAAGCTGGACAATAAAATCTAATAAAAACCGTTTAATGATTAATGGTTTGAGCATTATTCAACCACAAACACTTTTAACAATAAAACTTAGAAGTTTTAAATGACCCAAGGAATAATGTTTCATCATTTTCACGGAAAAAAACATGCCAAAAGTCAAGGATCAATAAATAATATACAATTAACTAAAATGATAAGATTTTTAAAAAAAAATTATAATTTATTATCTGCAGAAAAATTCTTATCTAAATCAATTAAAAAAGAATTAAGAAATAATGACATTTGTTTAACCTTTGATGATGGGCTTAAATGTCAGTATGACGTTGCATTCCCTGTGCTAAAAAAAGAAAAAATCCAAGCCTTTTTTTTTATTTATTCAAGTACTTTTGACAAAAAATTTAATTTAATGGAAATTTTCAGAAATTTTAGCAATAGTTATTTCAAAAATATTGACAATTTTTACCAATTTTTCTTTTCTACATTCAAAATAACAAACTTTAAAAAATTTATACAATTCAAAAAAAAATTTAAAAAAAACTATCTTCAAGATTATAAATTTTACTCTGTTAATGACCGTAAATATAGATATGCCAGAGATATTGTTTTAAGTAAAAAAGAGTATGAAGCTATTGTATTAAAGATGATGAGAGACAAAAAATTTAATTATAAAAAAAAATTTAAATCTCTCTTTATGAGTAAAAAAGACATCAAATCTTTGATTAAAAACAAAAATATTGTAGGGCTTCATTCTCATAATCATTTTTTTAATATAAATAAAATAAATTCCACTATTCAAAAAAAAGACTATTTAAAAAATTATTATTTTCTTAAAAAAAACTTCAAAATCAGCCCCGTGGCTGCTTCTTATCCGTTTGGAAGATATAATCTTGACACTCTTAAAATTATGAAAAAATTAAAAATTCAAATAGCTTTTTTGTCAAAAAAAGAAAGTAAATTTTCAAATTTGACAATAGGTAGATTAGATCACTCAAACTTAATAAAAGAAATTTGATGAAGACTACAATTTTTACCAGTAATAGCTTAAGACATTTTAATTTGATTAATAAAATCTCTGAAATAAGCTCTCAATGTAACGCGATTGTAGAGACGAAAACTATATATCCAGGAAATGTTAAAGATTTTTTCAAAAAATCTGTAAATATAGAAAAATATTTTCAAAAAGTTAGAAATGCTGAAATTAGTTATTTTGAAAAAGACTACTTTTTAAAAAAAAATGTAAACGTAAAAATTTTAAAGCATGGAGATTTAAATTATCTAGAAAAAAAAGATATAAAATTTGCATTAAATTCAGACATATATATTGTTTTTGGTTCAAGCTTTATAAAAAAAAATTGGCTCATAAACTTTTTAATAAAAAAAAAAGCTATTAATATTCATATGGGTTTATCCCCATTTTATAGAGGCTCATCATGTAATTTTTGGGCTGTTAAAGATAAAAAACCAGAATTGGTTGGTTCAACTATACATTATTTATCTAAAGGATTGGACAGTGGAAAAATTATTTCTCATTGTTTACCTGACTACAAACAAAAAAATTGTTTCAATTATACAATGAGTGCTGTCAAATCATCCCACGATTGTTTAAAAAATCTTATTAAAAATAAAAAATTATTTCAAATAAAGCCAATAAAACAAGATAAAAAATATCAAATTAGATATTCAAAAAATAAAGAATTTAATGACGGGGTTGTCAAAAAATTTTTAAAATCAAATAAAAAAATTAATATAAAAAATAAAATTAAAATTAATCTATCGAGTTATTTAGTAAATCCATATTATTTTAATGAAAGAAAATAAATATTATTGGATAAATAGTTGCATATTTTAATTTTTTTTGGTTAATGATTAATAAACATATGTTAAATAATAAAACTATATTTATATCAGGTGGCACGGGATCCTTCGGGCAACAATTCATAGATCAGGTAGTTAAAAATTATAAACCAAAAAAACTAATTGTGTTTAGCAGAGATGAACTAAAACAATTTGAAATGAAAAAAAAATTTTCAGAAAAAGAATTAAAAAATATAAGATTTTTTATTGGAGATATTAGGGATAAAGAAAGGGTTTCGCAGGCTCTAAGAGATGTTGATATTGTTGTTCATGCCGCAGCTCTAAAACAAGTCGACACTGCAGAGTATAATCCCCTTGAAACAATTAAAACTAATATAGGAGGAGCAGAAAGTCTTATCTTAGCTTGTCTACGAAATAATGTTCAAAAAGTTTTAGCATTAAGTACAGATAAAGCAAGCTCACCAATTAATTTGTACGGGGCAACTAAATTAGCATCAGATAAATTATTCATAAATGCAAATAATATAGCAGGAGGTAGAAGAACAATTTTTTCTGTATTAAGATATGGCAATGTAATGTCAAGTAGAGGTTCTGTAATACCTCAGTTTCAAAAATTTTGTAGAGAAAAAAAAACTATTCCCATAACTGACAAATCAATGACAAGATTTTCATTAACTTTAAATGATAGTGTAAATTTTTCCTTTTTATCATTAAAACAAATGATTGGAGGGGAAATTTTTGTTCCCAAAGTTTCATCTTATAGAATTTTAGATTTGCATAAAGCGATATGTCCAAATTCAAAAATAAAGATTGTCGGAAAAAGACCCGGGGAGAAAATGCACGAGGAACTTGTATCAAATATTGATGCTTTAAACACAATTGATACAAAAAACTTTTATATAATCACACCTCATCAAACTATTTCAACTTGGAGGAAAAAAAATTTTATGAAACATAATAATTTTAAAAAACTTAAGTATTGTAAAAAAACATTTAGTTATACTAGTGATAATAACCAAAGTTTTCTAAGTGTAAAAAGTTTAAAAAAAATTATTTCAAATCTGAAGAATTAAATTCATGATAAATTATGGGAAGCATTTCGTTGATAATCAAGACAAGAAAGAAGTTTTAGAAGTCTTAAAAAGTGATTGGTTAACTCAAGGACCAAAAGTAAAAATATTTGAGAACAACTTAAGCAAATATCTAGGAGCAAAGCACTCATTAGTTGTTAATAGTGGAACTGCAGCATTACACTTGGCTTGTATTTCGCTAGGAGTAAAAAAAGATGATTTGGTGTTATCTTCTCCAATAACCTTTCTCTCCTCAATTACTGCTGCTATGTTTTTAAAAGCTAAACCATCATTTATAGATATTGATAAAAAAACATATTGTATTGATTTAGATAAGCTTGAGACAAAACTTAAATATCTTAAAAAAAGAAATAAAAAACCCAAAGTAATAATTTTTACTGATTATGCTGGACAAATGTGCGATTGGAGAAGAATTAAATATCTGTCTAATAAATATAAATTTTTTACAATTAACGATAACTGCCACAGTCTTGGTTCTAAATATTACAATGATCAAAAATATGCTGTAAAGTTTGCCGATATAGTGACTCACAGTTTTCATCCTGTCAAAATTATTACCACTGGTGAGGGTGGTTCGTTAAGCACTAATAATACCAGAATTTATAAAAAAATAATTAATTTAAGATCACACGGTGTTTTAAAAAATCAAGAATTAGACAAAAAATTTGGAAGTTGGTATTATAGTATGCAAGAATTAGGTTATAATTATAGACTTCCCGACATTAATGCCGCTTTAGGAATATCTCAGCTAAAAAAGATTAATAAATTTGTAAAAAAAAGGCAGTCAATTGCAAAAAAATATTTCTTTTATCTGAAAAAAAACAAAAATATCATTTTACCTTATATTAATAGTTTTTGTTCACATTCATTTCATTTATTTCCAGTTCAAATAGTATTCAAAAATTTAAAAAAGAGCAAAAAACAATTTTTTAAGTATATGCTTAAAAATAAAATCAAATTACAAGTTCATTATATTCCAGTACACTTGCAAAAATATTTTAAAAAAAATTTTTTATTTAAAAAAGGTGATTTTAAAGTATCCGAAAATTTTTACGAAAAAACTGTTTCTTTACCTATTTTCTATAGTTTAAAAGACTCTCAAATAAGGAACATTTGTTCTAAGATAAATAGGTTTTGTAGATGAGTATTCTAAAACGGTTCAATACTAATCAATATTGGAATAAGTATTACAATAAAAAAAAAAAACAAAAAGCCTCAAATTTCGCAGTTTTCATATTTAAAAAATTCATAGAAAAAAATATAAAAAAAAATTCACATTTAAAATTAGTAGATATTGGGTGTGGAGACGGCAGAGATAGTTTTTATTTCTCTAAAAAAAAAATTGAAACAATTGGCATAGATGCATCTAGAAATGCTATAAAAAATAACAAAAAAAAAGTTGAAAAAAAAAAAAAGATTTCCTTCTTTATTAAAGATGTAAAAAAACATACTATAAAAAAGAAATTCGATTTTATCTATATAAGGTTTTTTTTACACGCAATAAATTTAAAAGTGGAAAAAAAATTATTACAACTAATTCAAAGAATATCTAAAAAAAAAACTCTAATATTTTTTGAATATAGAACCAAAGAGGATCCAATTTTCAAAAAAGGAAAAAAATTAAACTCTAATGACCACTTTTATGGTCACTATAGAAGGATGATTGACCCAAAAGATTTCAAAAAAAAATTCATTAAAAATCTTCAATATAAAAGCGTTTATTTTAAAGTAAGTAGTAAATTTGCAGTAAAAGGTAATGAACGTCCAATAGTTTGCAGAAATGTTTTCGAAAAACTAAAATAACGCTTTCGTTTTATATTTTTTTAATAATTTTTTTTTTTCTAATTTATAAAAACTAAAATCTTTTGTTTCAATAAATTTTAATCTTGGATTTTTGCTTAAGTCTGTCGCTGCCCAATTTTTTGGGTTAGTAGGGTCGCTTAACTTTTTATGAGTTCCTTTTCCATAATCCAAAAACCTTTTTAAATTTTTTTTCAGAATAGGATTTCTTTTCATAATTTTTAAACCTTTTTTGACTAAATTTTTATCATAATCAAAAATCTCGTATTTGTATCTTTTTAAATGTTTGTGAAGTAAAAATTGAGTTAAAGCTAGCTCCCAGTCAAGTATATTATTTTTCCAATTATTTATTCTTGAAATTGAAAATCCAAACATTTTTTTGTTGTTGTATGATGAACTATTTATGTAAGTGAATTTATTGTTTAAAAACTTTGGCCACATTTGGGTTTTTAACATTTTTTTATCAAAAGTTATTTCAAGAAACTTACAAATACTTTTAGCTGTTTTTTCAGGGAATAAATGAATTTCTTCAAATTTAAATCCTTTAAATCTTTTACTCGAAAATTTTTTTTTATTTTTTTCATAATAATTTATAGCATCTACCCAATGAAATATTATATTGAGATAATTATAATTTTTTTCGTAGGTTATTTTTTTCCAAGAAATTAACATTGCTCTTGGATCTCTTATAATTTGAAAAGCTTTGAACTTTTGGTCTAAATTTAAAAAATTATTAATATTATGCCACTCACTATTTGCATATTCTCCAACTCTTTTCTTTTTAATTTCTGTTGAGATATAATTTGAAATAATAATAAGAATGTCTTTATAGTTTTTAGCAATTTTTATCTTTTCTATAAATTCTTCTAAATTAATTAAGATATTTTGCCTAAACTTTAACCTCAAATAAAATTCTAAGGCAATATTTACTTTTTTCGAGTATGTAAGTTTTCCATATTTTTTGTAAATATGTCTAAAAAAATGCACTAGGTCTGTAGTAATACAGATTTCTTTATTTATAGAAATAAAGTTAGACATTAATGTACCACCAGATCTAGGGGTTCCAGTTCCAAATATAATTTTTTTACTATAAACTTGCATGTTGTTCAATTTTTGAACATATGATACATTATTTAGCAAAAAATATATATTGAAATTTATAATTAAAATACAAATTGCGAATGATAATGAGGAAAATCAACAGAAATAAAGGAATTGTATTTTGGATTACAGGCTTAGCTGGTTCTGGAAAAACAACGATAGCAAAAAGTTTAAGAAATAAAATAGTAAAAAAATACGGTCCAACTTTAGTGGTAAGCGGTGATGACCTCAGAAATATTTTTAAATTAAAAGGTTTTAGTAAAGAAAGTAGATTATTAATTGGAATGAAATATTCAAATTTTGTAAAAAAAATTTCTGACCAGAAAATCAATATTATAATTGCAGTGGTAGCAATGAATAATTCTATAAGGAAATGGAATAAAAAAAATATTAAAAACTACTTTGAAATTTTTATCAAAACAAATCTTAAAATTTTGAAAAGAAAAAATAAAAAAAAACTATATAAATCTAAATCGAATGTGGTAGGAGTTGATATTAAGCCTGAGTATCCAAGAAATCCTGATTTAACAATAAAAAATAATTTTAAATTACCTATAGGTAAATTAGCAGAAAAAATTTTTATTCAAATTGAGAAAAATTTATCAGAAAAAATAATATGAAAGAAAAAATAGTATATTTTTGTCACTGTATCGATACAGAAGGACCCTTATATGAAAGTTTAAAAGCCAAATTTCAAAGAGTAAAAGATATTTTCAATATAGAAATCAAACCTTCGATTAGTAATTTAAGAAAGTTGAAGAATCAAAAAATTCCTCTTAATGGAAAAGAAAAAAAAATTGCTAATGTATTATCAAACCACTTAACCAATTATAATTACAATTGGAAAAAAATTGATGAAATGATTTCTAGAATTTTTAGCAAAAAATTTCGATTAAGTCATACAGACTCATTTGGCGCTCCATGGGTCTTTAATTGGCATTGTTTAGACCATGTTGGTTACAAATCTAACCCTAGAAGACGAACTTTGGGATATCATAAAATTTCTGATTATTACCAGAAAATTTTAAAAAAAAATAAGTATAAAGATTATGTTCATTGGCATTTTCATCCAATGTCCACTTATAAAGAGGCTCATAGATGCGCAACATCTTATGCAACTTCACCAGAGTTATATCAAATTTTATGTAGAAAAATAATTGAAAGAGATTATTTTCCATCTGTTTTTAGAGCTGGTTTTCAAGCTGAAAGACCTGATAGTAATTTATTTTTGGAGCAGTGGATCCCTTTCGATTTTACTAATATGTCTAGTAAAAATAACAAAGATTTGGATTTATCCTTGGATTTTAAATTAGGTAGATCTGGTAACTGGAGAAGAGCTCCGAAAGACTGGGATATCTATCATCCGAGTCACGATGATTATCAAAAACCTGGTAATTGTAGAAGGTGGATAGGAAGAGCATTAAACGTATTGAACAGAATCGCAAGCATTAATCAGAAAGAGGTTGACAGCGCTTTTAGACAAGCTCAAAAAAAAGGTTATGCATTAGTAGGTTTTGCCAGTCATGATTTCAGAGATTTGGAACATGAAGTAAAATTTTTAGATAACTTAATAAAAAAATCGCATAAAAAATTTAAAAATGTGAAATATAAATTTTGCGAAGCAAAATATGCATTTTCGGAAATTGTAAAATTAAAAGAAAAAACTAAAATTAAGCCTTTAAATTTTAAGGTTAAATTCTTTAAAAAAACCAGAAAGGACTTTGCAAGATTAATGGTGAAAGTAACCCAAGGGGAGGTTTTTGGGCCTCAACCTTTTTTAGCAATAAAGACAAAAAAAGGAAGATTTATGTACGATAATTTTGATTTTTCATCAAACAAAAAAATTTGGCATTATGCATTTCATAGTGACACTATTTTAATTGATGACGTTTCAATAGTAGGAATAGCTGCAAACGATAAATTAGGAAATACTTGTATTAAGAAAATAAAATTTAACAAATATAATTTCAAATAAATTTAAAATGCAATCTTTTTCAGATTTTTATCAAATTATAAAAAATTTAAAATTTCAAAAAACTTTTTATTTTTTTTCTTTAATTTGTTTTTTATCTGCTCTTTTAGAAGTCATTAGTATTGGCACAATACTACCTCTATTAAGCTTAATTACAGATGAAAATTTTTTAAAATCCTATCCATTAATTTATGATTTATTATTAAACTTTTCCCCAATTAATTTTTTTTACTTCGAGTCGTCTCAAAAGCTTAAAGTAATTTTTTCGATTTGTTTTTTTACATTATTAATTTTTTTAGTGAGATTTGTTTTTCAAATTTTTACTGAGTGGGTAAGGGCAAAATTTATTTTTGAGTTAGAATATTCAATATCTAATAAGTTATTTGGGAATATAATGAATGCACCTTATTTATTTCACTTAAATTCTAATAGCTCTAATTTTCACAGAGATATCCAAAGCAATATTGGATATTTCTCAGCCACCGCAAATGCTGTGACTACCTTTTTAATTGAAATATTAATTATGTCAGGATTAATACTTTTAGCTTTGAAAATAAATTTAAAGGCAACAGCATTAATAATATTATTCTTATTTATAGTTGGATTTCTTTTCTTAGATTTTACTAAAAAAATTAATTTATCGCTTGGAAAAGATGTCCATAAATTTACTCAATTGAGAATAAAAAATTTAATTGAAGGGTTAGGAGGAATTAAAGAAATATTGATTTTTAATAAAGTTGAGGAAACTATTAGTCAGTTTAAGCAATCAAATTCAAAACTTACTTCAGCCAAAAAAAAAAATAGTATTATCGGCTCGTTACCCCGGTATATCATCGAAATACTTTTGGTTATAGTATTAGTGATTTTTCTATTATTTGTTTCACAATCAAATAATTCAATAATAAATAATTTTACTTTATTAGGTTTTTTCTCAGCTACTTTTATTAGATTAACTCCTTCAGCTTACAGAATTATTAGCTCATTACAAAGAATAAAATTTACTCAAAAAATATTAAACAGTCTTTCTAAAAACTTGGAGTATTTCGAAAAGATTAAAATTAAAAAAAATGAAATTAAAATAAGCAATAACGATGATAATATTCAAATCAAAGATAAGATTGTTATCAAAAATATTAAATTTTCTTACAATTCAAAAAAGAAATTATTTGAAGACTTGAGCTTGGAAATTAAGATTGGTGAAACAATAGGAATTTTTGGTGATAGTGGTTCAGGAAAAAGTTCATTTGTAAATTTATTCACTGGATTATTAAAACCTGAAAAGGGAAAAATTTTAATAAATAACAAAGACATTAATTCAAATATTTATTTTTGGAGAAAAAGTATTGGATACGTTCCACAAAATATTTTTCTAATCGATGATACTTTAGAAAAAAACATATCTTTAGATTTTAACAACAAATCAAAAAGTTTTAAAAGATTAAGCGAATGTTTAATGCAATCTGAATTAGAAAAATTTATAAATAGTTTGCCAAACGGGGTTAACACTCCAGTTGGCGAGAGAGGAAGTCGAATATCTGGGGGTCAGCTTCAGAGAGTTGGTATCGCAAGAGCTCTATACAACAATCCTGAAATTTTAATTTTTGATGAATCAACGAGTGCATTAGATAGGGAAACTGAGTTAGAAATTTTAAAGAACATTTATAAATTTAAAGATAAAAAAACAATGATCATAATAACTCATAAAAAAGAACTCTTAAAAAATTGTGACAAAATTTACAAATTAGAAAATGGAAAATTTTTACAAAATGAAAAATAAAAATTTTATCAGAATAATTCCAAAGCTAGATATAAAAAATGGTTTGTTAATCAAAGGAATTAACCTGGAAGGTCTTAGAGTTCTGGGCAATCCCTTTGATTTTGCAAAATATTATTATTCAAATTTAGCAGATGAAATTAGCTATATAGATAGCGTAGCAACATTGTATGGAACTAACAATCTAAGCAGTTTTATATCTAACACTGCAAAAAACATATTTATACCTATATCTGTGGGAGGTGGTATTAGGAGTGTAAGAGATATCGAAAGAATTTTTGAAGCTGGTGGAGATAAAGTTTCGCTAAATTCAGCTGTTATTGAAAATTTAAGTTTTCTGAAAAAAATTACAAAAATTTTTGGTTCGGCAAACATCACTGTAATTATTGAATATATTAAAATTAAAAATAAATATTTTATTACAAGATCCACAGGAAGAGATTTAATAAATATTGATCCAGTATCTTGGGCAAAAAGAGTTGAGGAATGTGGTGCAGGGGAAATTTTTCTAACTTCTATAAATCATGAAGGTATGAAAAAAGGTTTTGATATTCCTATAATTAAAAAGATAACTAGCAAAGCATCTATACCAATCATTGCCCACGGAGGAGCGGGAACTATTGACCATGTTTTAGACTTAGTAAAAAAAACTAATATTTCTGGCGTAGGCCTATCTAGCTTGCTTCACTATGATATTGCTCACCTTTTTAAAAAACCGTCATTTAAATTAGGAAATTTTAGTTACCTTTCTTCACTTAGCAGAAAAAAAAAGAAGGAAAAAAATTTCTTAAGATTAATTAAGAAAAAACTAAAATCTAAAGGATATAATGTCAGATACTAAATTTAAGAATATACTGATTGGATTGATAGATTTAAAATCTCACAATCTTTTTAGCATTATGCAAGCTACTAAAAATGTAGGATTTAATGTAAAAGTAATTGAACACTATAAAGAAATTCCTAAAAAAAATATAATTATTATTCCTGGTGTTGGATCATTTAAACATGCCATGAAACGCTTAAAATATTTGGGCTTTGATGATCAACTTAAAAAATTTATTTTGAATGAAAACAAATGCTTATTTGGTATTTGTTTAGGAATGCAGCTTTTATTCTCATCAAGTGAGGAATTCGGTCATACAAAAGGATTAAATTTTATAGAGGGAAATGTAAGAAGATTTAAAAAAGATTCAAAACTTTTTAAAATACCCCATGTAGGATGGAATAGTTTAAATAAGATTAATCATAAGTTTATTCCAGAAAAAGTATTGAAGGAAAAATATTACTTTACACATTCTTACTACTGTTTGCCAAAAGATAAAAAAGTAATTCACACAAAAACTTCTTATTTTGGTAAAAGCTTTTGCTCATCTTTAGTTAAAAAAAATATAATTGGGACACAATTTCATCCAGAAAAAAGTGGAAAATCTGGGTTAGAAATCATTAAAAAACTAAAAAACATTTTATGAAATTAAAAACATTATACGGTTTACCTAGCAAGGTAGTTTTTTGTAAGAAAACATTAATTTCTAATCAAAGACCGGCTTCAGCAATTGAGTTTTTACACAAAAAAAAAACAACAAAAAAAACATTAAACATTGATGCAAATGGTATTTCAGATTCATGGAAGTATTCGCAGATAAAAAAAAAGATAAACTTTAAAATAAGAGAAAAAAAGCTTTTAAAATTGCTTGAGAAACATAGAGGAAAATATGGAGAATTTGATTGTATAGTTCCAAGTAGTGGCGGTAAAGATAGTTGTTATGCAGCTCATATTTTGAAATTTAAGTATGGCATGAACCCTCTTACAGTTACCTGGCCACCAAATATTTATACGACATATGGTTATGAGAATTTTAAAAATTTATTAAAAACATGTAAATTAGCAAACGTTTCTGCAAAAAGAGACGAAAATGTGATGAGCTTAGTAACAAAATTAGCAGTAACAAATTTAATGCATCCTTTCCAACCCTTTATGTTAGGTCAAAAAATTTACCCAATTAGAGTAGCAATAAAAATGAAAATTCCATTAATTTTTTATGGAGAAAATGAAGCTGAACATGGAAACCCTATTAGTGATAATTCATCTTCACTGAGAAAAAAATTCTACTATTCACATAATAACAAAAACCAACTTTACATTGGAGGTTTAAATTTAAAAGAATTAGAAGAAAAATATAAGTTAAGATTAAAAGATTTAAAAGATTTTATACCTCCCTTTGAAAATGAGCTAACCAACTTTCCACTGGAGGTACATTATTTAGGTTACTATATGAACTGGATACCTCAAGAGACGTTTTACTATTCAGTTGAAAACTGTGGATTTAAACCGAGGCCTTTTAGAACTCAAGGTACTTACAGCAAATATAATAGTATTGACGACAAAATGGATGATTTACATTTTTACACATTATTTACTAAGTTTGGGATAGGTCGAGCAACTTATGATGTATCTCAAGAAATAAGAAATAATCATTTAAATATAGAAGAGGGAAAGAAATTAATTCAAAAATATGACGGTGAATTTCCTTCAAGATATTTTGAAGATATTCTTGATTATCTAAATTTAAAAAGAAACAATTTTTTTAAAGTACTAGATAGGTTTAGGTCACCTCATTTATGGAAAAAACAAAAAGGCAAATGGAAACTTAGACATACAGTTAACAAAGATGGGACAGATGATTAAAAGCAGCAACTATAAAATTCTTGATTGTACTTTGAGAGATGGCGGTTATCATAATAACTGGCGTTTTAGTAAAAAATTAATTAATTCCTACCTTAACTGTATGTCAAAACAAGGTATTGAATACATCGAACTTGGCTTTAGATTTTTAAATCAAAATAAATTAAGAGGGGAAACTGCCTATACAAAAGAAAATTTTATTAAAAAATTAAAAATACCAAAAAACTTATCAATAGGTGTAATGATAAATGCTAGCGATTTTGTAAATAACTCTTCTTCAATAACAAAGCTTTGCAGTGACGTATTTCCAGAGTTAAAAAAAAGTAAAATTAAATTTGTTAGATTGGCGTGTCATTATAGAGAAATATTCGCCATAGAGCCTATTATTAATTGGCTTAAGAAAAGAAATGTTATTGTAACAGTCAATTTAATGCAAATCTCTGAATTAAATAAAAATCAATTAATTAATGCATCTTCATACTTATCTAAAAAGAAAATTGATATACTTTACATTGCTGATAGCCTTGGCTCAGTTAGACCTAGTCAAATTGTTAATATAATTAAATTAATCAAAAAAAATTGGAAAAGAGAGTTAGGTATTCATGCTCATGATAATTTAAAACTTGCTTTAAAAAATACAATTAAAGCAAAAAACTTAGGAACATATTGGTTAGACGGGACTGTATTAGGAATGGGAAGAGGTCCAGGAAATACAAAGACTGAGGCTTTACTTAAGTCTTTAAAAATTAAAGGTTCTAGCAATTTAAAACATATATATGGTTTAAGAAATAAGTTTTTTAATGTATTGAAAAAAAAATATAAATGGGGAACTAACAAATTTTATAAATTTGCAGCACTAAATAGGATACATCCTACTTATATTCAAGAAATTTTATCAGATTCTCGCTACAAGAAAAAAGATTATCAAAATATTCTCAATAATTTAAAACAAACCGATAGTAGAAAATATAATCCTTTTAAACTTATAACACCAAAAAATATTTATATTGGAAAACCAAAAGGAAAATGGGACCCCTATAAAGATATTTCTGGAAAAAATGTGCTTATAATCGGTGCAGGAAGCTCTGCATTAAGAAATAAATTTAAAATTGAAAAATTTATTAAAAAAAATGATTTATATGTTATCTGCTTAAATACAAATAAAAGCATAAATGAAAAATTAGTCAATTTAAGAACAGCGTGTCACCCATTTCGAATAATTTCTGATATAAATAATTATCATTTCAAAACTAATTTAGCTATGCCTCTATCAATGTTGCCAAAAGAAATTTTCAATAAGATACTGAATAAAAATGGGCAAATTAAGGATTATGGGATTTCGACAATTTTAAATAATAAAATCATTGTAAAAAAAAATTACTGTGTTTTACCTAACTCTTTGGCAGTAAGTTATTCACTGTCAATTGCCATAGCTGGTAAATCAAAAAAAATCTTCTTAGCAGGTTTTGACGGCTATGATGAAGATGATAGTAAAAATGATGAAACCGACTTAATTTTAAAAGTGATTAAAAAAACTTACAAAAAGTTAAAAATATTGTCTATTACTAAAACTAAATATAACTTAAAACACTATATTTCATGAATTATACTAAAATTATAATACCTGCCAGATATGGTTCCTCTAGATTTCCAGGGAAACCATTAAAATTAATATGTGGTAAAGAATTAATTCTTCACGTAGCTGAGCGATGTAAAAAAGTTTTGGGAAATAAAAACTTATTTATTGCAACAGACTCTACTAGAATTCAAAAGAGAGTTAAAGAGAGTAATTTTAATGTAATTATGACTTCATCAAAATGTTTAACTGGAACAGATAGAGTTGCACAAGCCTCAAAGAAAATTAGTGGAAAAATCTTTATCAATGTTCAAGGTGATGAGCCATTAATAAATCCACTAGATATTAAAAAAATTATCAATGCAAAAAAAAAATTTCCGAGTCATGTTATATGTGGCTTCACAAACGTTACTTCATCAGAAAATTCTAATAACAGGAATATTCCTAAAGTTGTCTTAAATAAAAAAAATGAATTAGTTTACATTTCTAGAGCCAGCATTCCTTCAGCAAAAAATAAATATGTAAAGGTAAATTATTTGAAACAAGTTTGCGTTTACGCTTTTAATAGAAAAGAACTTAATAAATTTTATGGATTAAAACATAAATCACTTTTAGAAAAAATTGAAGATATTGAAATACTTAGATTTTTTGATTTAAACATTAAAATTAAAATGATTAGATTGAGCAAAAACACTATAGCTGTAGATGAAAAAAAAGATATCTATAAAGTACAAAAGTTAATGAAAAGATGAAAAAAAAATTTATTGATCCTAATATAAAAAATAAATCTGTAACAGTTGAAAATAGATTACAGTTAATTAATTTCAATGACAAATTACTTCCTTTACCGACAGAAATTGAAATAAGTGAGTCTGGTATATGCAATAGAAAGTGCTCTTTTTGCCCAAGAAGTGACCCAGATTTCGTACATAAAAAAGAATTTATTTCAAATAAATTACACCTGAAACTATGTAATGAACTACATGCCTTAAATTATAAAGGCACAATTAGATATAGTGGTTTTGTTGAACCAATGCTTGATAAAAATATATTTAATTTAATCAAAATGGCGAGGAATAAACTTCCTCACAGTAATATCGAGCTCGTTACGAATGGAGATGTGCTTAATTTATCGAGGTTAAAAAAGTTATTTATTAATGGTTTAAATAAAATCCTCATCAGTGCATATGACGGAAAGAAAGAGGCAGATTTATTAGAAAACTTATGTATTACGGCAAAACTAAAAACTGAACAATTTATTGTAAGACACAGATATCTTCATGAAAGTCAAGATTTCGGAATTACATTAAGCAATAGATCTGGATCTATGCAAAATGCAGAATATAAAATAGCTAGTTTAAAAGAACCTCTAAAAAAACCATGTTTTATTCCTACCTATACTTTTTTTTTAGACTACCAGGGAGATGTTTTAATCTGCCCACATGATTGGGGAAAAAAAATTATTTTGGGGAATTTAAACAATCAATTATTTAGTGAAATTTGGTTTAGTCAAAAGGCGATGAAAATAAGAAAAATGTTAAATAATGCAAATAGGAATTTTACTCCATGCAATGTTTGCGATGTGGATGGAACTTTAATGGGTAAGAAAAATTCAACTTATTTTTAGTAAATTATGTTAATAAGTCTTTCACAAAAAAAAATTATAGATATTTCAAAAAAACTAATTAATAAAAACAAGAAACTTAATAAGCACCGAATAAGTTCATTAACATATTTTGCGTTGTGGGGAGATAGCCCTGGATTTGCTAGAGTTAAATATGAGATTTACGGTTTTCAAAAAATTTTAAATTTCTGGTTTAAAATTTTAAAAGATATTGTTTCAATAGCTTTTTTGAATAATTATGAAGTTTTAAAAAATCCAAAATTTAATTCAAAAAATTTTAAAAAATTAATGATCTCAAGATCAATTATTAATGACTTTGACCAAAAAGGAAATTATAAGGATAGATATTTTTTAATTACATCAAACAATGAGAAAGATACTTTATTTATATTAGTAAACTCAGGAACAAAGATTCCAAAAAAAATAGGAAAAAATGTTGTAATCATTTATCAAAAAAAAAAGGCTTTTAATTTGTATTTTTTTTTTAGATATGTAATATCTAAATTAATTGCATCAAATTTTTCAATAACAAATTTTTTTTATAACACTTCTTCCTCAAATGTAATTGGTGAGTTTATAATTAATTTCTTAAAAAAAGAAATTGACTTTAATAATATCCAATCAATTTTAGTGCCTTATGAAGGCCAACCTTATGAGCATCTTGTCTTTGAAGAAGCTAGAAAAAAAAATAAAAAACTGTTAATTGGCGGGTACGACCACAGTGCCCCACATAGTATTCCGACCCATTTAATTCATAGATCTTTTTCTCCAGATTTTTTATATGTAAATGGCATCAGTCAACTAAATTTTTCCAAAAAATTTTTAAATTGGCCTAATAAAAAATTAAAATTAGTGCCCTCACTTAGATACCCTAAAAAATTAAAATTAGATTTTAACAACATAGTTTTTTTACCTTATGATATTTTTAATGAAAAAGTTATAATTGAAGAGTTTAAAAAAATTATTATAGATGACCCAAATTTTGACCTAAAATCTTTAAAAATTAAAAATCATCCAATGATGTTAAATTCAAAAAAACATTTAAGTTTAAAATTAAAACTGGAAAAAATGTTACAACAAAATATAAAAAAGATGAAAAAAACGAAAAAACAAAATATCGCAATTTTTATTGGCGCAACAACTGGAGTGATAGTTGCGCTAGAAAAAAAAATTAATGTAATCCATATTTGTTTTAATTCTGTTTTTGACTCTTATAGCCAATCTCTCTGGCCAAATTTAATCGTTAACCAAGTTTCAAAAAACACATTTACATATAAACTTAAAAAATATAACACATTTTTAAAATTCAATAATAATCAAGATTGTTATAAAAAATATTATGAAATCTAAAAGAACTATATTAAATAAAACATCCTGGGCAGAAAAAATTCATAGAGTAAGAGGTCCTATAAAGACTAGATTTAATAAAATTAGACTAGATAAAAACGAAAAACCTGACAATCACTTATTTGGTGTTCTTAAAAAAGTTACTAAAAATATTAAACACGAGCATTTGACCGCCTATCCAGAGACTGAAAAAATATATGATTTAATTTCAAAAAAACTAAATTTAAAAAGAGAGTCAGTTGTCCTTACTCCAGGCTCTGATGCTGGCATTAAAACTTGTTTAGATTTATGTGCAGAAAAAAACGATACTATTATCACCACTGATCCTACTTTTGCAATGGTGGATATTTACTCAAAAATTAAAAGAGTCAAACAGATTAAAATTAAATACGATGAAAACCTTAGATTAGATTATAAAAAGATTTTTAAAATGGTAAAAATTAAAAAGATCTCATTATTAATAATCGCTAATCCTAACAGTCCAACAGGAACAATAATACCGAAAAATATTTTACTTAATATAATAAAAACTTGTGCAAAAAAAAATACTATTGTTCTAATTGATGAGGCATACTTTGGATTTTTTAAAGAAACACTTATTAAAAATATTGATAAATATAAAAATTTAATAATTTCTAGAACTTTCTCCAAAGCTTATGGTTTGGCTGGATGTAGAGTTGGATTTCTAGCAGCAAACAGTAAACTTGCAAGAAGATTATATAATCTAAGACCAATGTATGAAATAAACTCAGTAGGTGTTTTAGCTGTGCAAGAAATTTTGAAAAGAACAAAATTAGTAAAAAAATATGTTTCAGATCAGTTAAACGCTAAACAATACTTAATAAAACAATTAAAACAAAAAAAAATTAATTACTTAGATGGTTATGCTAATTTTATATATGTAGATTTTAAAGATAAAAAAAAATTTGCGGAAAAATATTTTGAAAAACAAAATATTCTTATTAAAGGAAGTTTAGGAATTAAAAAATATCAAAATTATCTTAGAATTTCATTGGGGCCTAAGCACATGATGAGTAAAGTTCTTAAAATAATTTTAAAAATTAATCGATAATTTTAATGAGTTCGCAAAGTTATAAACCTTTAGTTAGCATAATTGTTAATTGTTATAATGGAGAAAAATACCTTTACGATGCACTAAAAAGCATCAAAGAGCAAACTTATGAAAATTGGGAAGTAATTTTTTGGGATGTAAGCGACTCTCTAAAATGTAAAAACATTTTACTTAGTTTCAAAGAAGAGAAATTTAAATATTTCAATATTGGAATGAAAAAAAATTTATATAATTCAAGAAATGAGGCTATTAAACAATCTAACGGTGAAATAATCTCATTCTTAGATTGTGACGATTGGTGGGAGCCAAACAAACTGTCAGTGCAAGTTCCGTATTTACAAGAAAAAAGTGTATCAATTGTTTACTCTAACTATTATGAACACAATCAAAATACCAAAAAAACTAGAGTTGTAAAAAAACACAAGATTTTCTCTGGATTTATTCAAAAAGAGATCATACATGATTACCATATAGGAATACTAACAACACTAATTAAAAAAGAAATTTTTGAAAAATTGGAGGGATATAATAACTTTTTTCATATCTGTGGTGACTTTGAGTTTAATGTTAGGGCCAGCAAAGATTACAAAATTATTGGATTAAAAGAGCCTTTAGCCCATTATAGAGTACATGATCAAAATATCTCTAAAGATTTAAATAGAGAAGTAATTGAACTTGAGTACTGTCTTAAGATTTTTAAGGAAAAAAAATTTGATAATATAAATAAATTTCAAAATTTCCTTAATTATAGAAAATGTATTAAAAATTTATCTGAAAGAAAATTCTTAGAAGCTTTTAAAGTTTTTTTAAAGATAAATTTTTCTATTTTTAAATTGAAGATTTTTTATTTTATTTTTTTTCGGAGATAAAACAATGAAAACGCATAAAAAAATCTTAGTTATGGGCCTGCCAGGGTCAGGAAAGACTACACTTGCTAAGATTTTAACTGAAAAACTTAATGCTGTTAATCTAAATGCTGATGAAATAAGAAAGAAATATAATGATTGGGATTTTTCAGAGGAAGGAAGAAATAGACAAGCAAAAAGAATGTTTGATATTTCCAAGGAGCTTATATCAAGTGGAAAGATTGTTGTAGCAGATTTCGTTTGTCCAACTGAAAAAACGAGAGAGTACTTTAAAGCTGATTTTATGATTTGGATGGATACGATAGAAAAAGGAAGGTTCGAGGATACAAATCAAATGTTTCAAAAACCTAAAAAATATGATTTTAAAGTCACTAAGAAAGATGCAATTAATATAAGCAATCAAATTATAAAAATAATCAGTATTAATTAATGAAATTATTTTTTCATCTTTTCAAACAATTTAAAAATTTCTTCAAATATCCTTTGCAATATTTGAGGCTTTTGATCAATGATTTACAAAAAGACTATTTTTTAAATCAAAAAAAAGAATTTGATAGAATAATCGTGATAGGGGCCCCTAAATCTGGTACAACTCTTATTGAGTGGATACTGTCTGAAATTGGATATGTAAATCAAATAATATCTCCTTTACGAATCTTCCATGAAAAAGATTTAAACCATGAACACGATTTGTCTTATAAAATGTTAAGGCACATGCCTAAAAATAAATTTTCGTTTCTTAAAAGGCATAGTGATGCAACGGATCATAATATTAAATTAATCAAAGAATTTAATTTAAAATTAATATTAAGTAAAAGAAATCTTAAAGATATGATGATTAGTCGATATTTACACTTAATTTCAGATGAACGTTTGCCTCAATATTCTCAATTAAAAAACTTACAACATTTAGACGGCTTTAAACTTTCATTAAAACAAAATCATATAAAAAATGAAATACCTATAAAATTTTTTAATGAATGGTTTATAAATTGGAAAATAAAAATTGAGAAACAAAATATAGACTGCCTTATCCTTAATTATGATGAATTCAAAATAGATAAAAAAAAATACATTAATAAGATATTAAGATATTTAAATATAAAGAATTTAAGTGCAGAAGATATTGTTGATAAGCATGAAAAACATTTAAAAAAATTAAAAACTACAACTCTAAAAAACAATTTGACAAAAAATTTACATGCTCAAACTTTTAATAATAATTTTGAAGATTTAAAGCATTCGTTAAGAAAAGAATTTACTGATGAAGAATTAGATAAAATTGTAAAAAAATATAACTAATTGGGCGTATAGTTCAGTGGTAGAACGCTTCGTTGACATCGAAGAGGTCATAAGTTCAATTCTTATTACGCCCACCAAAATAAATTAATTTCTTAACAAATTAAAAAAAAAAAGTAATATAGATCTTATGATTGATATTACAAATTCATCAATACATTTTCTAGGAAAAGAGAATAGCTGGAGATCTAATGTTAAATCCGTTCTATATTCAAAAGATAAAAGTTTGATTTTAACAAAAGAATGTCGCTCAGAAATTATCTCCTCATTAAATCCTTTTGATATTAAAGATAAAAATGAAGTAATGGCTTTAGTAGAGAATGATCAAATTTATATATTTAGAGATACATCTGTGGTTTTGTTTAAAAATAATTCTCCGAGAGAAGCAGAAATTAAAATAATTAAAAATCTACCTGAAAAAAAATTAAATATTATTGAATTTAATAAAGCACATGAATTGATCACCTCTAATAAAATAAAAAATATAATTTGCAAAATAGACTATAAATTGAACAATGAAAACTTTACTTTAGTTTCTAACTGTGAATATATTAATTATAACACTCACTTCGATCATAAAAAATATCTTCAACCAATTATTGGTTATGTACCATTTATATTAAAAGGTGAAAAAAAAATTGCATATGCTGTCTGTAATTTAAACAATGAAAAAAATAGTGATATTTTTTTTATAATTAGGGAAGAAACTCCAATATTGAGTATTAATCAAAAAAGTTTTGTAAAAAATTTAATAAAAACATTTTTAAACACTTGTTTTTTTTTTCTTAAGAAAAGCGAGTTTACAAAAGTGGTACAACTAAAAGATTATAAGATGTCACTTTTTGAGAATTCTTAGGTAAATATTGCTATTTACAAACTTTTAAAAAAATCATATAAAACTTGGCCTGGTGATTATTGCGAAGGGGCAACACCCGATCCCATTCCGAACTCGGAAGTTAAGTCCTTCAGCGCCGATGGTACTGCATCTTAAGGTGTGGGAGAGTAGGTCGTTGCCGGGTCTATCGAGTGCATAACGGATGAGAC
>MDTD01117137.1_pt1 | contig 42215 bp, 41 predicted proteins | sample 811221 | NCBI WGS metagenome assembly MDTD01 (sample SAMN05326646, study PRJNA326480) | marine metagenome | isolation source: seawater | place: Pacific Ocean: South West | collected 2011
CCCCGCGGTTGAAGTCGTCGTCGTGGCCCCGGCGGGCCAGTTCGTTGAATCGCTCGGCGGTCGCGCGCAACCGGTCGCCGGGCACCCCGATCGCGGCCGCGAGTGCCTCCCAGCTGGCACCCTGCTTGACCACACCGGAATCCAGCCAGGCCTGGGGCACTTTGCGTCCCGTCGGCACCGGCGCGAACGGCACCTTGGGGATCGGGAGATGTCCGCCCACCACATACCGGTGAAATGACCGGATGTCGGTGATCAGCCAGCACGGTATGTGGGTCACCCCCGAGCGCTGACCCTCGATCATGGCGTGGGCGAAATCCATGTATGGTGCCGCCTCGTTGATGAAGCGCACACCGTCACCGTTGACCACGAACTGCGCAGGCATCATCCGTTCGTTGAGCATGAACTGCAGGCGCCCGTCCGGCCAGCAGATGGCCGGGAACCACCAGGCCTCGTCGAGCAGTGCGGTGGCGCCGCCGGCCTTCTCGCCGGCCCGGATCCCGTCCCCCATGGCAGCCGGATTGCCGAAGCTCCAGTCCTTTGCCTCGCCGGGCATCTCCTCGATCCGCTTCAGTTCGGGGAGGTGCTGCAACCGCCAGTCCATGTCGTGATCGAAGCCTCCGCTGGCCAGCAACACGCCGCGCCTGGCTCGCACGCGGATCTGCCGGCCGTCCTTCTCGACGACCGCGCCGACCACGGCACCGTCGGCATCGGTGATCAGCTCGGTCATCGGCGCATCAAGCCACAGCGGCACGTTCTCCTGCTTCATCGCCAGTCGCAGCCTGGCGGCCAGCGACTGGCCGATCGCCGCCATCCGCTCGCCGAAAGCGCGCGCGCGGATCATGCGCCAGATCAGTTTCAGCAGAACGACTTTGCCTCGCCAGGATTGCCGAACCTGGTAGAACAGCCGCAGATCCTTCGGAGCGAACCAGATGCCCCTCGGCGCCAACGCAAGCGGCGTCAGCAGGTGCTGCTCCTCGTCCCCGAGTGCGCGCAGATCGATTTCGGGCACGTTGATCGTGCTACCCAGGGCCGAACCGCCGGGCAGTTCGGGATAGTAGTCGGCGTAGCCGGGCTTCCAGACGAATTCCAGCCAGGGACTGAGCTTTTCGAGGAACTCCATCATCTCCGGAGCAGCTTCGACGTACGTACGTAACCGCGCGTCGCTGACGTTGCCCTCGGTGATCGTCTTGAGGTAGGTGAACACCTGCTCCGGATCGGGCACGTGGCCCTCCCGGCGTTGCGACGGCGCGCCCGGTACCCAGATCCCGCCGCCGGACAACGCGGTGGAGCCACCGAAGCGGGATGCCTTCTCCACGACGAGCGTGTCGAGCCCGGCCGCGTGGGCGGTCAGCGCCGCCGTCATCCCACCGCCTCCCGAGCCGACCACCAGCACATCGGTGACGCGGTCGAAGGGCGGTTCCGTAGCCGTGGTCATGGTGTCGTCACCGCCGTTCTGATCGCGAAGCCGGCGATCAGCTCCGGCGCCGCCCGGTAGAAGTGGTCGGCCGTCCGATAGCTGCCCTGGGCTGCCAACGCCGCGAACGCGGCCACCCAGGTCCGCACCTCGTGCGCGGAATTGCCCGCCTGCTCGGCGATCCAGGTGTTGTCCCAGCCGTCGACCTCGGCCAGACGCTCGGTGTCGAGCAGGTCGAGGAAAGCGCGATCCCACGCAGGGTTGAGGGGCGCCAGCGCTCCTGCCCCGGAAGCGAACTCCCGAGCCGCCGCCACGACGGCGGTCTGGCGAGCCTGTCGTTGCTCGTCGGTCATCGGCACGCCGTGCACGATGCGCTGCAGGGCCGCCGGCGGGGCGGTGGCCAGGGTCGGCACCGGCGGATCGTGCGAGAGCCCGCCGGAACCGATGACGAGCACACGCCGGCCCAGGGTGGCCAGGTGGCGGCCGACGGCCGTGCCCAGGGCCCGCACCCGGCGCAGCGGCCCGAGCGGCGTGGCGACCGAGTTGATGAATATCGGGATCACCGGCTTGGCCGTCGCGTCGCCGAACAGCTTCTGCAGGGGCTGCACGGTGCCGTGATCGACATCCATCGCCGCGGAGATCGCGACGTCGACGTCGGCTTCGAGAACCCCTCGCGCACAGTCGGCGGCGAGATCGGCGGGAACGGCGAGGGGGCCTTTGTGGGTGCCGTAGTCGCCGACCCCTTCGGCCGAGGTGCCGATGCAGAACGGCGGCATCGCCCGGTAGAAGAATCCGTTGTAGTGGTCCGGGGAGAAGGTGACCACGAGGTCGGGGTCGAACTCGGCCACGAACGTGCGAGCGCCGTCGATGGCCGCCTCGATGTCATCGAGGAGTTCGCGTGACGGTCCCGGAAGATTCAGAAGCGGACTGTGCGACATGCAGCACAGCGCGATCTGACTTTCCGTCTGCGGTTGCGCCATCGGTACCGGAGCCTCCTCCCTGGGTCAGATGCAGCACACGGGTCAAGGCTTCGGACATCTCAGGAGCACGTTGAGCGATGCAGGCGCCGGCGATGCAGCGATCCGGCCGTAGGAACAGCACCGAATCGGGGTAGATGTCGAACCAGGACTTCAGCGCGCCGGTGCGGTCACCGACGATGACCACTTCGGGGTCGTCATGGCCCGTCCACGGCAACTGAGTCATCGGTCGCGCCTCGACGAATCTGGCGCCCAACGCCTTCCAGTGTCCAAATGCCGCTTCGCCGAGCACGGCGCGCAGGTTGTTGCTCCAGCACAGCACGGCGAAGCCGGTACCCAGGACGTCGTCGAGCATCACGTTCTGGGTGTCGCGGGTTTCGACGCGGGGCTGGATGAACAGCGTGCCCGTCGGCGAGTTGGGCGACCCGCCCTCGGCGTGGCACACGGCGCCCTGCTGGTAGCGCGGCATCGGCTTGAACCGCATCTCCAGGATGTAGCGCTTCAAGGTCGGGACGACGGACGCGGCGTGGATGACCCGGTCGCGCAAGGCCGCCACCCGCCGGTTCGTCGGGGAGATGACCCGCCCGACCATTGTCGACAGATCGATCATCGCCCGTGCATGCTTGCGGCGCTCGGTGTCGTAGGTGTCGAGGAGCTCGTCGCCGGCCTTGCCGGTCACCACCGCGGCGAGCTTCCAGCCGAGGTTGGCGGCATCGCGGATGCCGCTGTTGTAGCCCTGGCCCTGCCACACCGGCATCAGGTGCGCCGCGTCGCCGGCCAGCATCAGCCGGCCCTTGCGGAACGACGAGGCGATGCGCGAGTGATGGGTGTAGACCCGGTGCCGAATCATCTCGACGCGCTCCGGATAGGGCACCAGCTGCCCCAGCATCCGTCGCACGAAGGCCGGGTCGTCGGCCTCCTCGTCGGTCTCGTCGGGATGGATCATGAATTCGAATCGGCGGATGCCGTGGGCGATCGCGATCGACACGTAGGGGCGCCGGGGGTCGGCACCGACCTCGCTGTTGGGATGTCCGAGTGGATCGTTGGCACAGTCGACCACCAGCCATCGAGTCGACGAGGTGGTGCCGTCGAACGACACGCCCATCAAGCGGCGAGTGGCACTCCGCCCGCCGTCGCAGCCCACGACGTAACGCGCGCGCACGGCCCGCTGTCCGTCGGCGAACTCGACGGTGACACCGTCGGTCGTCTCGACGCAGGTGTGCATGCGATGCCCGAATCGCACCTCGACACAGTCGAACCGGTCGAGACCGGTGTACAACTCCGCATCGACCATCGGCTGAACGAAGCCGTTGCGCTTGGGCCAGCCGAAGCGAGCGTCGGGCGGCGCCATCTCGGCGAGCAGTCGGCGTTTGCCGTCGAAGAACCGCAGGATCTGGTTGGGCACGGTGTGCGGCAACACACGGTCGACCAGGCCGATCGACTGGAAGGTGCGCAGCGACTCGTCATCGAGACCGACGCCGCGCGGATAGTCGATCAGCGTGTCCCGTTCGTCGACGACGAGGGTGTGGACCCCCTGCAGTCCGAGGATGTTGGCCAACGTGAGGCCCGAGGGGCCGGCGCCGACGATGACGACATCCACGTCTGTGTCCGGAGTCCCCGGTTCCGCGGCCACAGTCATGCGCGCCCCAACAGGAAGTCCAGGTGCAGCCGGTCGAAGGTCTTGGGGTCTTCGTACTGGGGCCAGTGCCCGCACCCGGCCATCACCTCGAACCGGGCACCCGGGATCATCGAGGCGATCCGGCGCCCCTCCGCCACATCGGCGGTCGGATCGTCACTGGTCCACACCACCAGGGTCGGGGCGGCGATCGCGCCGTAATCGCGCGCTTTGAGCAGATTTCGGGCCCTGATCTCGGGATCTTGCAGCGCCATGATGTCACGCATGGCCGCGGCGAACCCGGGCTGACGATAGACACGTTGCCGACTGGCGACGATGTCGTCGTAGTCCTTGGTCTTGTCGGCCATCAGCCATTTGATGCGCGCCTGCACGGTCTCCCAGGTCGGGTTCTCCGCGGCGGCCATCGACAGGGTGATGATGCGCTTCATCACCTCTGGGTCGGCCTGTGAACCACCGGCCGTGTTGAGCACAAGCCGGTCGACCCGATCGGCGTGGTCGACCGCGAACCGCGACGCCACCCAGCCTCCGAGGGACTCGCCGCTGATGTGGGCCTTGTCGACACCGAGGCTATCCAGCACCGCCGCAAGATGATTCATATAGTGAGCGATCTCGAGTGGATGCCCTGGTTTGTCGGTGTACCCGTGGCCGAGCATGTCGATCGAGTAGGTCGAGAAGTGCTCGGCGTGCGCCTCGAGGTTGCGGATGTAGGCCTCGGCGTGTCCGCCGGAGCCGTGCAGGAACACCAGCACCGGCGCCGCCGGATCCCCGGCATGCAGATACCGGGTGCGGACTCCCCCTGCGTCGAGGTAGCCCTGCGAGAACGCGACGCCCTGCAGGTCGCCCCACACGCTCTCGAACTCCGTCACCGCATCCTCTCCCGACACCTTGACTCCGAGAATCTTATTCTCCTATTTTGTAAGCGTTGTGCTCATTTATCGCACATCCATGTGCACTATAGTCAGAGCATCACTCTCGCACGAGTGATCTGTCAAGGAAGGCCCGCATGAATCGACCGTCCACCGAAACCCGGGCGAGCGCCGCGGGTCTCGGCGCGCCCGGCTCGCAGACCCTGGCCCGCGGCCTCAACGCACTGCAGCTCATCGCCAGCTCACCGAACGGGATGAGCGTCAGCCAGGTGGCCGACGACATCGGGGTGCACCGAACCATCGCCTACCGCCTGCTCAGCACGCTGGCCCAGTTCCGGTTCGTGACCAAGGGCGACGACGGTCGCTACCGTCCGGCGGCAGCGCTGGCGGTTCTCGGCGCCTCGTTCGACAACAACGTCCGGCAGCTGTGCGTGCCCACGCTGCGCAGCCTGGCCGACGAACTGGGCAGCACCGTGTCACTGCTGGTGGCCGAGGGTGATCAGCAGGTCGCGGTCGCAGTGCTCGCTCCGACGAACGTCTACTACCAGATGGCATTTCACGAGGGCAGCCGCTATCCGCTCGACCGCGGCGCCGCTGGGATCGCCTTGCTGGCCAGCATGCCGCCGCGCCCGAACGAACGCGCGCTGGTGCCGCAGACCCGGCTGCGCGGCTGGGTGATCACCCACGGCGAAATCGAGCCCAACACCTACGGCCTGGCGGTTCCGGTGCATCGCCGGCTCCCCGCCCCGCCCACCTGCATCAACCTGATCTCACACCGCGAAGACGTCGTGTTGAGCGGACGACCTGCCGTCATGGCGGCGGCGCACGAACTGTCGGCGGTCCTGTCCTGAGGACGTCGACCAGGAGCACAGAAGGGAGACAGCGGTGACCGACTGGGACCACGACGTCGACGTCGTCGTACTGGGTAGCGGGGGTGCCGGGCTGACCGCAGCACTGACTGCGGCCGTCCACGGCGCTTCGGTGGAGGTGTACGAAAAATCGGCGACGGTCGGCGGCACCACCGCCGTATCCGGCGGGATCATGTGGATACCGGCCCACAAGCGTTCGAGCACTGGTCAATTGACCCCCGAGGATGCGATGGCGTATCTGCGGGCGCAATCACTGGGTTACATGGACGACGAACTCGTCGAGACATTCGTGCACACCGGCGCCGACATGCTCGACTTCGTCGAGGCACACAGCGATCTGCGGTTCGAGGTCGCTCAGGGTTTCCCCGACTACAAACCCGAGCTACCGGGGGGTCAGCCCGGCGGCGGGCGGTCACTGAACACCAAGCCGTTCGATCTGGCCGAACTCGGTGAGTGGCGCGACCGGATCACGACGTTTCCCCCCGACTTCAGCAACGTCGGGATCGACGCCGAGACCCGAGCACGCATCCACGCCGCTGTCGACGACGAATCCGGTGACTACTGCGTCGCGGGCACCTCGCTGATCGCGGGCCTACTCAAGGCGCTGCTGGACGCCGGGGTGGTGCCGCAGACCGAGGCGCGGGCAGTCGAGCTCGTCGCCGATCCGCTCGGCATCATCGGCGTCCGTATCGAGCAGGGTGACAGAGACTTCCGGGTGCGCGCCCGCCGCGGCGTGGTACTCGGCACCGGCGGCTTCGAGTGGGACGAGCGGCTGGTCGAGGCCTACCTGCGCGGCCCGATGCGCGGCGCGGTCTCGCCGCCCAACAACACCGGCGACGGACTGCGGATGGCCATGGCGCACGGCGCGGATCTGGCGAACATGGGTGAGGCCTGGTGGGTGCCGGTCATCCAGATTCCCGGAGACACCTATGCCGGGCACCCCCGCAGCCGCAGCGTCCGGCTGGAACGAACCCGCCCCCGCAGCATCATCGTCAACCGGGCCGGCAAGCGGTTCCTCAACGAAGCCGGTGAGTACAACTCGATGGCGGGGCCGTTCCACTTCCTGGACCCCAAGCTCGGCTATGCCAACGACCCCGCGTGGATCGTGTTCGACTCACTGCACCTCAAGCACTATGGATTCCTCGGCGTCGATCCGGACGGGCCTGTCCCCGAGTGGTTCTGCCAGTCCGCGGACCTGGACGAGCTGGGCGACAAGACCGGGATCGACCCCGCCGGCCTCGCCGAGACACTGGCGGCGTGGAACACCAACGTCTCCCAGGAGCAGGATCCCGAGTTCGGCCGCGGCGCGAGCGCGTACGACGGTTACTGGGGCGACGACACGGCGTCCACCCAGGCCGGCAAGACGCTCGGCCCGATCGACACGGCACCGTATTACGCCGTGCCGGTGCACATCGGCGCGATGGGCACCAAGGGCGGTCCCCGCACCGACCGCGACGGACGGGTACTGCACGTCAGCGGAACCGCCATCACCGGGCTCTTCGCCGCGGGCAACGCGATGGCCGGGCCGACCGGTAAGGCCTATGGCGGGGCGGGCGGGACCCTCGGTCCCGCCATGGTCTTCGGCTACCGGGCGGGTTACGCCGCGGCTACCGGGAAATCTGCCCCCTGAGCGGCTCCGCGTTCAGCGGGGGTCGCCGGCGACCAGTTGGGCCGCAGCGCTGTAGGGGTCGACGGAGCCGGTGGCGACCGACTCGGCGAGCCGATCGAGGTCGGGGTGCTGGCGCAGCATGGTGTGTGCCAGGGACAGGATCTGGGAACGGGCGCGCGCACTCCTGCGTTCGGAGCTGTCTGTCCGGTGGTGTGCGTCGATGGCCTCGACGAGTTCGGTGATTCCGTCGCCCTGCGCAGCGATCAGCTTGAGGATCGGGACCCCGGTCTCGGCACGCAGGTCGCGGACGGTCTGGTCGGCGCCTTCGCGGTCGGCCTTGTTCACCACCACGATGTCGGCGACCTCGAGCAGACCGGCCTTCGCCGCCTGGATGGCGTCGCCGGCGCCGGGATTGAGAATCACCACGGTCGGGTCTGCGACCGCGGCGATCTCGATCTCGGACTGGCCGACGCCGACGGTTTCGACGACGACCAGGTCGTAGTTCAGGGCGGACAGCAACATGACCGCAGCGGGGACGGCCGCCGCCAAGCCGCCGAGGTGTCCGCGCGTCGCCACGGAGCGGATCAGCACGTCGGGATCGTTGATGTGAGCGGCCATCCGGATGCGGTCGCCCAGCAGGGCGCCGCCGCTGTAGGGCGACGACGGGTCCACGGCGAGCACGGCCACCCGCAGACCGTGTGCACGATAGGCGCCGACGAGCGCGCCGACCGTGGTCGATTTGCCCGCGCCGGGCGGCCCGGTGACTCCGACCACGCGGGCGGCGGTCACGTCACCGAGCGCTCCGAGCACCTCGTCGCGGCGCGGACTCTCGACGAGGCTGAGCAGACGCCCCGTCGCACGGGCCGATCCACCCGCGGCTGCGGCGATGAGCTCGTCGATGGTCACCCGATTGAGAGTACGCAGCCGCCTTCCCCCGTCCGCAGCGTCCCTCCCATTTGCGAGAATGTTATTCTCTGTTATCAAGAGTCGCCATTCCAGGAGGATGTATGCAGATCACCGGGTGTTCGGCCCTCGTCGTCGGTGGCGCCGGCGGCTTGGGTGAAGCCACAGTCCGGCGCCTGCACGGGGCCGGCGCCAAGGTTGTCGTCGCCGACATGGCCGACGACAAGGGCAGGGCCCTGGAATCCGAACTCGGCGTGCGCTACGTCCAGACCGACGCGACCTCGGAGGAGTCGGTGAACGCCGCCATCGCCGAAGCGCAAGCCCTTGCACCCCTGCGAATCTCGGTGGACACCCACGGCGGCCCGGCCAGCGGCGGCCGGCTCGTCGGCAAGGACGGCTCCCCACTGGATCTCGACGGCTTCAAAACCACCATCGAGTTCTACCTGACCGCGGTGTTCAACGTGATGCGGCTGTCCGCGGCGGCCATCGCCACCACCGAACCACTCGACGAGGGCGGCCGCGGTGTCATCGTCAACACCGCCTCGATCGCCGGCTACGAAGGACAGATCGGTCAGCTGCCCTACGCAGCGGCCAAGGGCGGCGTCCTCGGGATGACGCTGGTGGCCGCGCGCGACCTGTCCCCGCTGGGCATCCGCGTGGTGACCATCGCGCCGGGCACCATCAACACCCCGGCCTACGGCACGGCCGCCGACCAACTCGAGCAGTACTGGGCCCCTCAGGTGCCCTTCCCCAAGCGGATGGGCCGGTCGACCGAGTACGCGCAACTGGCGCAGAGCATCATCGAAAATGATTACCTCAACGGCGAAATCATCCGGCTCGACGGAGCATTGCGGTTCCCGCCGAAGTAACCGACCCGCGCGGACCGCTGGTCGGCAAGGTGGCGTTCGTGGCCGGGGCCAGTCGCGGCATCGGCGCGACCATCGCGGGTGCGCTGGCCCGAGCGGGTGCCGCGGTCGCCGTAGCGGCCCGGTCCGAGCAGGACGGGAAGCTGCCCGGCACCATCGGCTCGGTCGCGGCGGGCATCGTCGGGCAGGGCGGCCGCGCGATCCCGGTACCGTGCGATGTCACCAGCGAGCAATCAGTCGATGACGCTGTCACCGCAACCGTTGCCGAATTCGGCGGAATCGACATCCTGGTCGCCAATGCCGGAGTGTTGTGGCTGGGGCCCGTCGAGTCCACCCCGCTCAAGCGCTGGCAGCTGTGTCTCGACGTCAACACCACCGGCGTTTTCCTGGTCACCAAGGCGGTGATCCCGCATCTCCGGACCCGCGGCGGAGGCTCGCTGATCGCCATCACCACCACCGGCGTCACGATGATCGAGCACGGAGCCAACGCATACTGGGTATCCAAGGCCGCCGTCGAGCGGCTGTATCTGGGACTGGCGACCGACCTGCGGCCCGACAACATCGCGGTGAACTGTCTGAGCCCGTCCCGGGTGGTGATCACGGAGGGGTGGCAGGCCGGTGGCGGCGGAATGCAGGTGCCACCGGAGATGATCGAACCGCCGGAAGCGATGGCCGGCGCGGCGGTGCTACTCGCGCAGCAGGATGCCACCGGCGTCACCGGCACCATCCAACGCTCCGAGGCCCTCACCTTCTGAGCGCGAGTGAGCGAGGCGGGCTGGGTCAGTTCTTGGCGATCAGGCCGTCGACGATCTTGTTGAAGTCGGCCGTGCCGAACGAGACGTACTCGGCGAGGTTGGCATAGTCCAGCGAGGCCATCACCGACTTCTCCAACTGAATGTTCATCAGCCGCTTGGTGGCCTCGACGGCCTGCTGCGGTAGCTCGAGCAATTTCTTCGCACACGTCACCGCCTCGGCCACCGGGTCGGCCACCACATGGTTGGCCAGGCCGAGTTCCACCGCGCGCTGCGCCTTGATCCGTACACCGGTGAGCGCGAACTCCTTGGCCTGCAGCAGACTGATCTGGCTGCCCCACACCAGAGGCCCGCCGTCGGCGGCCACCAGGCCGATGGACACGTGCGGATCGGCGAAGAACGCGTTCTCGGCGATGTAGACCACGTCGGACAGTGCGGCCAGGCTGCAGCCCAGGCCGACAGCCGGTCCGTTGACCGCGGCGACCACCGGAATCCGGCAGCGCACCATACCGATGACGATGTCGCGGCCGTGCTTGATGGTCTTCTGCCGCAGGGCTTCGTCTTTGCGCAACTCGTCGAGATAGTTGAAATCGCCGCCGGCGGAAAACGCCCGTCCCGCACCGGTGATCACGGCTGCCCGGGCGCCCGCGTCCTCGTTGAGAGCGTCCCAGAGTCTTGCCAGCCCCACGTGCAGGTTGTCGTTGACCGCATTGAGGTCATCGGGCCGGTTCAGCGTGATGATGCGCAGCGGGCCGTCGGCCGTCACGTCGATTTCGTCCGGCATGTCGTACATGGCCTAACCTCCCAGCCCGAGAATGCGTTGCGCGATGATGTTCTTCTGAATCTGCGAGGTGCCGCCCATGACACTCTGGGCCCGGCTGTACATGTAGGCGCCGAACAACTCCTCGTCAGTGGTTCCGGCGGTCTTCAGCGCAGCATGACCCACCGACTGCTCGACCCACGTCATCAGCAGCTTGTCGAGCGACCCCTGGGGGCCGTGGGTGAGTCCGTCGAGCTGCTCGGACAACCGGCGCCGTACGTGCAGCCGCAGCATCTCGGTCTGCACCCAGGCCCACGACAGCTCCTCCGGCGGTGCTCCTTGTAACTGAGACGCCATGTGACGCACCGTCTTTCCATAGCGTGCGGAGAATCCCAGCGTGGACGGTTCGCGTTCGTGGCTGACGACCGTCATGGCCAGTTTCCAGCCCTCGCCCGGTGCACCGACCATGTTCTCGGCGGGGGCCCGCGCGCCGTCGAAGGCGACCTGACCGAATTCCTTGGTCACCCCGCTGATCATCTTCAACGGCCGCTGCTCGATGCCGGGTTGGTGCATGGAGACGATGAATGCGGAGATGCCTCGATGCTTGGGCACGTCCTTGTCGGTGCGGGCCAGCACCAGGCACCAGTCGGCGACGTCGGAATAGCTGGTCCAGATCTTGTGTCCGGTGATGAGGTAGTCGCCTCCGTCGCGGACCGCTGTCGTCGTCAGTGACGCCAGGTCCGAACCCGCCCCGGGTTCCGAGAAGCCCTGGCACCAGCGTTCGGTGCCGTTGATCATGCCGGGCAGAAAGCGTTGCCGCAGTTCCTCGTTGCCGTGATGAGAGAGCCCGACGACCAGGTAGCCCAGACTGGGCCGGGCGGGTGCGCCGGCTTTGGCGATCTCCTCGTCGACGATGACGTCGTACACCGGCGGTAGATCCTGCCCGCCGTATCCCGCGGGCCACGACGTCCCGAAGAAGCCGGCGGCATAGAGCGCCTGGTGCCACTCCCCCGCCTTGGCCCAGTAGGCGTCACCAGAGGTCGGGAATCTGCCCTTCTGCTCGGCCAGCCAGCCGCGCAGCCGCTCGCGGAATGCGGCCTCATCGGGTGAGTCACGAAAGTCCAATGGTCAGCTCCTCCAGCTTGACGGGCCAGCATTCGGTCGCGGCCAGAACGCGGCGCAGGTACACGTGGGCCAGGCACTCCCAGGTGTTGCCGATGCCGCCGTGCACCTGGATCGACGTCTCACAGACCGTCAAACCCGCACGGGCGCAGTAGATCTTCGCGATGCGAGCGGCCTCGACCGCCCCGCGCACCGGCAGCGCGTCGACCGCCCACGCAGCATGCCGCACGACACTGACCGAACCCTCGATCAGCGCCGACGCCTCGGCCAGTAGATGACCCACGGCCTGGTACGAGCCGATGGGCGCGCCGTACTGTTCACGCACCTTGGCGTATTCGGTCGCCAACGAATGAGTTCCCCGGGCGGCGCCGACGATGTCGGCCGCCGTTGCCGCCAGCGCCAGGGCATACCACCGGCCGGAGTCCTCGTCGGACACCTCGGCCAGCTCGACGGGCCATTCGACCACCCCGGCAAGGCTGCCGGTGAGGTCCACCGACACCGGCCCGGCGCCCGCATCCGGAAGCTCGCGCCCGAGCCTGCCCCGCAGGTCGTCGGCGAGAACGGGGCCCAGATAGGGAACATCGACGAGGCCGCGCGCGAGTTCTTCAGCCACGATGGCGATCTCGACACCCGACGCTCCGTCGGCGCGCAGCGAACGAAAACCTGTGGCATCCAGCGCCTTTTCCAGTCTCGCGATTCGACCGTCATCCTCGAGATCGGCGACCGAGCCGGGTCCGAGGTCGCCGGCCAGATCAGCTGCCGCGGCGCGCAACTGCCGTTGTTCTTCATTCAGACGGACGTCCACAGACGCTCCTTCAGTACTCGGCGTAGCACCTTGCCCGAGGGCAGGCGCGGAATCTCGTCGACGACGACGACGCGGCTGGGCCGCTTGTAGGACGCCAACTGGTCGGAGACCAGTGCGGCGAGTTCGTCCGGCTGCACCGCGGTCGAGAGCTTGACGGCGGCCACGATGGCCTCCCCGTCGGCGCCGGCAGGCACACCGAACACAGCACAGTCCTCGACCGCGCGGTGCCCGTGCAACACCGCCTCGACCTCGGCGGGCGCGACCTGGAAGCCGCGCACCTTGATCATCTCCTTGGCACGGTCGGTGATCCGCAGCCACCCGTCGCGGTCGACAGAACCGACGTCGCCGGTGCGGTACCAACCGTCAGTGAACGCCGCGGCGGTGGAATCTGCGGGCAGATATCCGGCCATCGCCGACTCCGAGCGCACCTGGATCTCGCCTTCGGCTTGGGGTCCGACGGGCTCACCGGTGTCCAGCGCCACGATGCGCAGCGCGACACCGGGAACCGCCCTACCCACGGTGTCAAGGCGTGCGTCTTGCAGGTCGTTGCACGAGATCACCGGCAACTCGCTGGCGCCGTACGCGGTCACCCAGCGCACACCCGTGCGCGCGGTGACCGCCGCGGCGACGCTTTCGGTGACCGGGGTGGCGCACCACATGATGTAACGCAGCGAGGACAGATCGAACGACTCCAGACGCGGATGCGCCGACAGGGCCAGTGCAATCGGGGCGACCGCCATCTCGATCGTGATCCGGTCGGATTCGATGTGGGCGAGCATGGTGTCGATGTCGAAGCGAGGATGCAGGCGGATCCATGCCCCGGTGTCGAGCGCCATGACGATGTTGAGCAGGCCGAGGATGTGCGACGGCGGCGTCATCACCTGCAGCCGATCCGACGGCGTCACCTGCAGAGCCTCGCGCCAGTGCCCCACCGCGGCCGCCAGCGAGGCATGGGTGTGCCGCACCGCTTTGGGCATGCCCGTCGTGCCGGAACTGAACACCAGTACCGAATCCGACGACGGATCATTCGCCGGGGCCGGGCCGGGGTCCGCGGCGTCGATCGGCTCGTCGAGGTGCCGCATCGGCATCACCTCGGCCAGCACCGGATGATCGCCGACAGCCAGTACCGGGCTGGTCAGCGCCAGCGCATGACGCACCTCGCCCTGCTTCCACGCGGGACTGAGCAGCACCGCGGACGCACCGAGCCGCCAGAGGGCGCGCAACGCCACGACGAACTCCGGCCGGTTCGACGACATCACCGCCACTCGGTCACCAGCCCGCACGCCCTGTTCGTGCAGTTCTGCGGCCAGCCCGGCAGCGAGTGCGTCGAGGTCGGCGAGCGTGTAGTGCCGCTCCTGGAAGGCGAGCACCGATCGCCCTGTCACGTTGCGCGCACCCCTTCCCGGTAGCGCCGGACCTGACTGAAGAGAGCGCTACCGCTTGTTTGGGAGAATACTATTCTCCTATTATCAGAATGACAATGTCGAAGCCGGTCGATTGGCCGTGGAACAGGGGCCCGCAGTGACGGAGTTGGACGCAAGGGTGGACGCAGAGTTGGATACACAGTCGCAGGCAGCAGAGCACCAGAGTCCGGGCACCATCACGATCCACCTGGACGGCAGCACCGCATCGGTCCCGCTGAAGCCGGGCGAGACGCTGCTCGACAGCGCTCGGCGCGCCGGGCTCGGGCCCCCGTTCTCCTGCGAAGCCGGAAACTGCGGCACGTGCATGGCGCTGCTCAAGGAAGGCCGCGCCACGATGCGCACCAACGACGCTCTCACCGAAGACGAAGTCGACGAGGGATATGTGCTGACCTGCCAGGCGGTCCCGGACACGCCCACGGTGACCGTCACCTACGACGAATGAGCCGAGTGAGCCGACCGGGCGAGCTCGTCGATCGCGTCGGCGTGCTCGTCGAGCTGCGGCGCCGCCCGGTAGTCCGGTTCGTAGCCGACGATGCGGATAGGACTGCGCACCAACTGGAACCGACCCGCTGACACGACGACCTCGGGGGTCGCCGCCAGCGCCTCGGGCAGTGTGCGCACGGCCGACACCGGGATGCCCAGTGGTTTGAGCCGGGCCTCCCAGTTGACCGCCGAGTCGCCGGCCAACGCGGCGGTGACGACCGCGAGAACCTCGTCCCGCCGGGCTGCCCGCTCGGCCATGGTCGGGAAGCCCTCGATCCCGGCCTCGCGGGCGAACGCGGCCCAGAACGCGTCGTGGGTGATGAACAGCGCCAGGTAGCCCTCGGCGGTGGTGAACAACTGCGCCGGAACGTAATACGAGTGCGCGCCCATCGGGTACCGGCGCGGCGCGGCGCCGTCGTTGAGGAAGGCCGACGCACGGTAGTTCAGCTGCGAGAGCATGACGTCACGCAGCGACACATCCACCTGCCCGCCCCGGCCGGACACGATCTGGGCCAGCAGCCCCAGCGCCGCGGTGAGACCGGTGGAATTGTCCACCGACGAGTAACCGGGCAGGGTCGGTGGGCCGTCGGGATCTCCGGTCATGGCCGCGACGCCGGTGGCGGCCTGGATGACGTAGTCGAAGGCCGGGTCGTCGCCGCCATCGAGACCGAAGCCGGTCAGCGCCACGCACACGATCGCCTCGTTGAATTCGCGGAGCGCGTCATAGGTCAGGCCGAGTCGGCGGATCGCCGAAGGCTTCATGTTGACCAGCAACGCATGGGATTCGGTGACCAGCTCGCCGAGTGCCTGCCGCCCCTGTGCCGAGCGAAGGTCCAGGCACACGCTCTGCTTGTTGCGGTTCAGGCTGGCGAAGTAGCTCTCGGACACCTGCCGGGAGATCTCGCCGCCGGGCGGCTCGATCTTGATCACCTCGGCGCCCAGATCGGCCAGCATCATGGTGGCGTACGGACCGGCCAGCATGACGCCGACCTCGAGGATCCGGATTCCGGCCAACGGGCCCGGGCTGTTCACTGCGGTCCCCTTCGGCGTCTCATCCACGGCAGACGGTGATCATACGGCCTTGGCCAGTTCGGCGATCACCTCGCGGGTGCGGTACTTCGACGCGATCAACTCGTCGCGGGTGTCTCCGATCGGCAGCAGACGCACCGACAGGTCGGTGACACCGGCATCGGCGAACTGTTTGAAGCGCGCCAGGATGGCCTCTTCGTCGCCGGCCGCACAGAGGTCACCGACGTTACGAGCCTCACCGCGGTCGAGCAGGCGCTGATAGTTCGGCGACGTCTCGGCTTCCGCGAGGATCCGGTTGGCGCGTTCCTTGGCGGAGTCGATCTCCGAGTTCGCGCACAGGCACACCGGGATGCCGGCGACGATGCGTGGCGCCGGGCGACCCGCATCGGCTGCAGACTTGGTGATCTTCGGTGCGATGTGCTCGCCGATGGCCTTCTCGTCGGCCATCCACAGAACGGTGCCGTCCGCGTGCGCGCCGGCGATCTGGAGCATCACCGGGCCCAACGCGGCCACCAGGACCGGCATCGGCGATTCGGCGCCCAATGCCGTCGGATTGTGCACGGTGAAGGTGTCGTTCTCGACGTCGACCGGGCCCGGGCCCGACAGCGCGGCTCCGAGCACCTCGAGGTAGTCCCGGGTGTAGGCCGCCGGCTTCTCGTAGGGCAGCCCCAGCATGTCTCGGATGATCCAGTGATGCGATGGACCGACCCCGAGCGCCAGCCGGCCGTGCGCCATGGCGTGCACCGAGAGCGCCTGGCGGGCCAGCGCTATGGGATGTTGGGCCTGCAACGGCACCACCGCGGTACCCAGCTCGATGCGCGAGGTGTGCGCCGCCATCAGCGCCACCATCGTGAGGCAGTCGAAGTCGTCGGGCACCTGCGGCATCCACGCCGTGGCCAGGCCGGCCTGCTCGGCCCACTCGATGTCGGCGACCAGTTTGGTGACCTTGCGCGCCATGTCGCCGCGTTCGGCCCCGATCATCACGCCGAGTCTCATATGTCCTCCCTCGATGCCTTCGGCTGTGCCGCGCCTGCCACAACGGGCGGCCGCAGATGCGACCCGCGCGTCGGCGCGCTCATCCCTGCTCCACCTTGTCCGTCAGCGCGCGCACGTCGCGCACCAGATCCTCCAGCGACGTACCGGTCGGGAACACCGCAGCCGCACCGGCGTCCAAGAGCTTCTGGACATCGGATTGCGGGATGGTCCCGCCGACGACGACGGCGATGTCGCCGGCGTCAGCTGCCCGCAATGCGTCGACGGTGCGGGTGGTCAGCGTGACGTGCGCGCCCGAGAGGATCGAAAGGCCTACCAGCGCAACGTCTTCCTGCAGAGCGATCGACACGATGTCCTCGATGCGCTGCCGGATGCCGGTATAGATGACCTCGAATCCGGCATCGCGCAGCGTCCTGGCCACGATCTTGGCGCCCCGGTCGTGGCCGTCCAGCCCGGGTTTGGCCACGAGTACCCGCACACTCATGCCCTGACTCCTTCGCTCCGGCTCGTCGCGGCATGGCGCGGCGCTGCCCGATGTGCTCTTGGCGTGCGCACTAGAACAGCTCCTCCTCTAGAAAACGACAGGCTGTTGGAACTCGCCCCACACCGACTTCAGTGTGGTGACCATCTCCCCCACCGTGCAGTAGGCGTTGGCACAGTCGATGAGCTTGTGCATCAGGTTGTCGTCACCGTCGGCGGATCTGGCCAGCGCCGCCAGCGCCGCCTCGACCGCGGCGCCGTCACGTTCGGCCTTCACCGCGGTCAGCCGCTTGAGCTGCATGTCACGGCCTTCGGCGTCGAGTTCGTACGTCGCGATCTCGGGCGGATCCTCCTCGGTGACGAACTTGTTGACGCCGACCACGGGCCGCGCACCCGACTCCACTTCCTGATGGATCTTGTAGGCCTCGTCGGCGATCAGACCTTGCAGGTAACCGTCCTCGATGCAGCGCACCATGCCCCCGTGCATCTCGAGGTCGTGCATGATCTCGACGATCTTCTCCTCGGTGGCATCGGTGAGAGCCTCGATGAAATAGGACCCGCCGAGCGGATCAGCCACCTTCGTCACTCCCGTCTCATAAGCCAGGATCTGCTGCGTGCGCAGCGCCAGGGTCGCCGATTCCTCGCTGGGCAGGGCGAAGGGCTCGTCCCAGGCGGCAGTGAACATCGACTGCACCCCTCCGAGTACCGCGGCCATCGCCTCGTAGGCGACGCGCACCAGGTTGTTCTGCGCCTGCGGCCCATACAGCGACGCTCCGCCGGCCACGCACCCGAACCGGAACATCGACGCCTTGTCGGTGGTCGCGCCGTATCGCTCGCGCACGATGGTCGCCCAGCGCCGCCGGCCGGCCCGGTACTTGGCGATCTCTTCGAAGAAGTCACCGTGGGTGTAGAAGAAGAACGAGATCTGGGGAGCGAACTTGTCGATGGTCATCCGACCGCGTTCGACGACGGTGTCGCGGTAGGTGACACCGTCGGCCAGTGTGAAGGCCATCTCCTGCACGGCGTTGGCGCCCGCGTCGCGAAAATGGGCTCCGGCAACCGAGATCGCGTTGAACCGGGGCACTTTGGCAGCGCAGAACTCGATGGTGTCCGCGATCAGCCGCAGCGACGGCTCCGGCGGCCAGATCCAGGTGCCGCGGGAGGCGTATTCCTTGAGGATGTCGTTCTGGATGGTGCCGGTGAGCTTCTCGCGCGGCACCCCTTTCTTCTCGGCGGCGGCGACGTAGAACGCCAGCAGGATGGCTGCCGTGCCGTTGATCGTGAAGCTGGTGCTGATCTTGTCCAGGGGGATGCCGTCGAACAGGATCTCGGCGTCGGCCAGCGTGTCCACCGCGACGCCGACGCGTCCGACCTCCTCGCCGTATTCGGGATCGTCGGAGTCGTAGCCGCACTGGGTGGGCAGGTCGAGCGCCACCGACAACCCCGTGCCGCCCTGGTCGAGCAGGTAGCGGTAGCGACGGTTGGATTCCTCGGCGGTGCCGAAACCGGAGTACTGCCGGAACGTCCAGGTCTTGCCCCGGTAGCCGGAGGCGAAGTTCCCGCGGGTGAACGGATACGTCCCCGGCGGTGGCGGGTCCGCGGCCCGCTGCGCCGGACCGTACACCGGTTGCAGCGGAATCCCGGAGGGAGTCTGCACGGAGGGATCAACTGGCTGAGACATCGCAGATAACGTACTTGCAAAAAATGAGAATGCCAATACCGCTTATGGGAAAGCCGCACGCTGCAGCGGGTGTACGCAGGCCAGACCATTGACCGAAACCCCGGCACACAGCGATTATGTGATTCGCGTAAAATGAGAACGGCACTATCTGCCGTCGCGAAGAGGAGAGTCCAGTTGGCCGGATCGTCATCGTCGAACGCAGCGTTCACCGATCGCACCATGGTGGTCTCGGGAGGCAGCCGAGGCATCGGGCTCGCCATCGCGTTGGGCGCCGCCCGGCACGGCGCCAACGTCGTGCTGCTGGCCAAGACCGCCGAACCCCATCCCAAGCTGCCCGGCACAGTGCACACCGCCGTCGCCGAGGTCGAGGCGGCCGGGGGTAAGGGGGTCGCCGTTGTCGGGGACGTCCGCAACGAAGAAGACGTCGTGCGTGCCGTCGACACCGCCGTCGAGCGCTTCGGCGGCATCGACATCGTGGTCAACAACGCCAGTGCGATCGCCACCGAACCGACCGAGAACCTCACGGCCAAGAAGTTCGACCTGATGATGGACATCAACGTCCGCGGCACGTTCCTGCTCACCAAGGCGGCGCTGCCGCACCTGCGGAAGTCGGCAACGCGCACGCAAGGAGCAAATCAAGCACCGCACACGCAAGGAGCAGAAGCGGCAGCCCATGTCATGACGCTCGCGCCGCCGCTGAACCTGAACCCGCACTGGCTGGGTGCGCATCCCTCCTACACGCTGTCCAAGTACGGGATGACGCTGCTCTCCCTGGGCTGGGCGGCCGAATACCGCGACGCCGGAATCGCGTTCAGCTGCCTGTGGCCGCAGACGTACATCGCGACCTCGGCGGTGTCGAACCTCGCCGACGGCGACGATCTGGTGAAGGCATCGCGGTGTCCCGACATCATGGCCGACGCCGCCGTGGAGATCCTCGGCAAGCCGGTGGCCGAGGCGAACGGGCAGTGTTACATCGACGCCGACGTGCTCGCCGCCGCGGGCCTGACCGATCTGTCGCGTTACGGCGGTGGCGACGACCCGATGTGGGATATCTTCGTGGACAAATCATGAGCATTTCGTTGCTGCTGGAAATGGCCCAGGATGCCGCGTCGGCCGACCCTGCGCGGACGGCGGTGGTCGACGACGACATCCGGCTCACCACCGAGGAACTGAGCACACTGGCCGACGGCGGCGCCGGCGTCATCGCGGCCTCGGGTGCCCGCCATGTCGCCTATGTCGGGACCGGCGGCGCGATGCTGCCGCTGCTCTTGTTCGCGTCGGCCCGCGCCGCAGTTCCGGTCACCCCGCTGAACTACCGGTTGTCCGCCGACGGCCTGCGCGCACTGCTGGATCGCCTGCCCGACCCCCTGGTGGTCGTCGACGACGAGTACCGCGACGCCGTCGGTGAGGGCTACCGGACGATGGACTCCGCCGAGTTCCTCGAGTCGGCACGGACCGCCGAACCGGCCGCAGAATTCGCCGATCCCGATGCCGTGGGCGTGGTGCTGTTCACCTCGGGAACCACCTCGAAGCCGAAAGCGGTCGAACTCACCCACACGAATCTGACCAGCTACATCACCGGCACCGTCGAGTTCGCCTCCGCCGAACCCGGCGACGCTGCGTTGATCTGCGTGCCGCCATACCACATCGCCGGCGTCAGCGCGGCACTGTCCAACCTGTACGCGGGCCGGAAGATGGTGTACCTGAGGCACTTCGACCCCGACAAGTGGGTACAGCTGGTGCTCGACGAGGGTGTCACGTCCGCGACCGTGGTGCCCACGATGCTGGACCGCATCGTCACCGTGCTCGAATCCCGGGGCATCACGCTGCCCCGCCTGCGAACGCTGGCCTACGGCGGGTCCAAGGTCGCCCTGCCGCTGGTCCGGAAGGCGCTGGAGTTGCTGCCCGAGGTGGGCTTCGTCAACGCCTACGGACTCACCGAGACCAGTTCCACCATCGCTGTACTCACCCCCGACGACCACCGCGACGCACTGGCCGCCACCGACGAGGCCGCCGCCCGTCGGCTCGGATCGGTGGGCCAGCCGGTGCCGGGAATCGAGGTCCAGATCCGCCGCGAGGACGGCACCGCTTGCGGTGCAAGCGAACCCGGTGAACTGTTCGTCCGCGGTGAACAGGTGTCGGGCAAATACACCGACATCGGCTCGGTGCTCGATGAGCAGGGCTGGTTCCCGACCAAAGATGTTGCGTTCCTCGACGAGCAGGGTTACCTGTTCATCGGGGGACGCTCCGACGACACGATCATCCGGGGCGGCGAGAACATCGCCCCCGCCGAGATCGAGGACGTGCTGGTCGAACATCCCCACGTGCGCGAGTGCGCCGTCGTCGGCGCCGACGACCCCGAATGGGGCCAGATCATCGTGGCGGTCGTGGTACCCCGCCCGGGCACCGAACCCAACATCGAAGACCTCCGCAGCTACGTTCGCTCGCAGCTGCGCGGATCACGTACCCCCGATCGGGTCGTGTTCCGGCACGAACTGCCGACCAACGCGACGGGCAAGGTGCTGCGTCGCGACCTCGTCGACGAACTCAACGCCCAGTCAAAGGAGCCCGCATGATCAAGAACGGCACACGGCTGCAGAGCCAGGTCTGCGACACGCAGGTGATCGTGGTGCGCAGCGCCGACAGCCTCAATGACCTCCGCGCGGGGGGCGCGCCGATGGTTCCGATCGGCTCCGAGGGGACAGCGGTCGACAGCTCACTCACGATCGACGACTCGATGTCCGACGGCACGTTGATGGGCAAGCGCTACGTCGACGACAGCGGCGCCGAGGTCCTGGTGACCAAGGCCGGGAAGGGCACACTGAGCATCGGGTCGACCGCCCTGTCGCTCAAGGAGGCAAAGCCGCTGCCCGCCAGCGACTGACCCGGCAGGCCGGGCCCGTGGCGGCCCTCGGCGCGCCGCGGTGAACGCGAACCCCTCGCGGCCGACGGCTGATACGTTCGGCCATGTGAGGCCCCGCCGGCTGTTGTTGCGCTACGTTGCGGGCCTGTCCTGGGCATACCTGCTGACACTGGCCGAGGTCGTGGCGATAGTCATGTCACTGGGAGGCCGCAGCACCTGGAGTGTGCAGGGCCTCGTCATCCTGGCCGTCCAGGTCGTCGTGGGCACCATCCTCGTTGCCGTCGGTGCCCTGCTGACGGTACGGCCCACCCTGCGCTGGCTCGAGAGCGGTTCGGCACCCACCGACAAGCAGGTGCGAAGCGCATCGAAAATCACCCGGCGGCAGGCGGCGATCACTCTGGCCCCATGGCTCCTGGCGACCGCCATCCTGATACCGCTGAGCCACACCGCGGGGACGGCCGCCCTGATGGTCATCGCATCGACCATGCTGTTCGGGGCGGTAGCCACCGTCAGCACCGGCTTCCTGTTCACGCTGCGCACCCTCCGGCCCATACTGGCCGGCGTCCCCGCGGGCCGGCATCGGCGGTCGGTGCCGGGGGTTCGTGCGCGGTTGCTGATCATGTGGCTGGTGTGTACCGCGCTGCCGGGATCGGCGATCGCGCTGCTGCTGGTCATGCGGTCCAACAGTTGGCTCATCGACGAGTCGACGTCGATCGAGTTGGCTCTGCTGGTGTTGGCTCTGGTGGCTGTTCTGCTCGGTCTGCGGGCCATGATCCTGGTGTCGATGTCGATCTCCGATCCGGTCAACCAGGTGATCGGGGCGATGGCCGACGTCGAGCGCGGCCACATCGACCGTTCCGTCGACGTCTACGAATGGTCCGAGATCGGCCGCTTGCAGAGCGGCTTCAACAGCATGGTCGCCGGGCTGCGGGAACGCGATCGACTCCGAGACCTGTTCGGTCGGCACGTCGGTGAGGAAGTCGCGCGCCACGCAGTCGCCGCGGAGGAGACGTCCACCGGAGACGAACGCGACGTCGCAGTGTTGTTCATCGATCTCGTCGACTCCACGCAGCTCGCCGTCGAGCGCGAACCGCACGAGGTCGCCGAGGTGCTCAACGCGTTCTTCCGCATCGTTGTGGCCCAGGTCGACGCGCACCACGGGCTCATCAACAAGTTCCAAGGCGACGCCGCACTGGCAGTGTTCGGCGCGCCGCTGCGCGTGGACGAACCCGCTACCGCCGCGTTGTCGACCGCCCGCGTACTGGCGGACGAACTGCGCAGCTTGCCGCTCGACTTCGGCATCGGGGTGTCGGCCGGGCCGGTCTTCGCCGGCAACATCGGGGCAGAGAACCGCTACGAGTACACCGTCGTTGGCGATGCCGTGAACGAGGCAGCACGGCTGGCCGATCACGCCAAGGAATTCGGCAGCCGCACATTGTGTTCCGGGGCCGCGAGGTCCGCCACCGCAACCGCCGAGCGAGCGCGCTGGATTCCTGCCGGACAGACCTTGCTACGTGGACGAAGCACCGCCACCGACCTGTTCACCCCGCAGCGATCGGGATCGCCTCAGCATCCGTCCATTGCGGCGTCGATGGCCTGACCGACCATCTACACCGCGTCCTTACGTGCAAACATCTGACGCGAGGTCATCCGGCGCTCACCGTCCTGACCAGAACGGTGGTGAACCGTCGCCGCGCGATGCGCCAGCCTGCCGGGGTACGCGCTAGTTCGTCGTCGTAGAAGCCCGCGGCATTGACGCCGGAGCTGTTGTCCTGAGACATGATCAGAGCATCGACGTAGGCCCGCGCGGTGGCGGTTTCCCCGTCGACCGAAACCGTCGCGTTCGTGATCCGGTGCAGGGTGTGCCCGGCCATGTCGTGGGCGGCGATCATGAAGTCGACCACCGCGTCGACTCCGCGCCATACTCCGATGTCGCCGTAGTCAAGCTCACAGTCCTCGGTGAACACCGTACGGAACAGGTCCCAGTCACGTCGGTCGATCCCGGTCGCGTACCGCACCAAGAGGTCGCCGATCTGCTGTTCGTCAGTCATCGTGGATCCGCGGGCTCGTAGCGCAGCATCGTCACATCGTGCTCGGGGTAGTCGCAGAAGACCGGCCGCACCCGCATGCCCACCGTGATGTCGTCCGGCTCGACGTTGACCAACTCCGTTGTCACCCTGGGGCCTTCGTCCCATTCCACGATGGCCAGCAATTGAGGCACCGCATCGGCGAAATGCGGCCCGACGGGCCGGCGGGCCACCGTGAACGAATACACCGTGCCCATTCCGGAGATCTCGCGCCACTCCAGGTCGTCGGCCAGTGTGCGCGGTGCACGCACTCGCGGGTAGAACACGTACGAGCCCGACGACGGCGAATACTGGATCACGACCCGATGTTCGGCCAGGGCATCCCAGAACGGCGCCGTGGTCGGTGTCTTGACCGGCATCGGCCGCTGCAACATCGACAGGTCCACGTTCAATCCCCTTCCAGCACGAGGGTGGTCTGCTCGGAGAGTATGCCGCCGTTGCCCGACACGAAGGCCCGATCACAGCCGGCGACCTGAGCAGGCCCCGCGCGTCCCATGATCTGGCGGGCGGCGTCGCAGACATGGTGCATGCCACCGGCGTTGCCCGCCTGCCCGAAGCCGAGCTGTCCGCCCGCGGTGTTGAGCGGGAAATCACCGCGGAACGTCAGGTCGTGGGTGGCGACGAACTCCATGCCCGAGCCCTTCGCACAGAAGCCCGCGTCCTCGAGGCTGAGCAGAACCGTGATGGTGTAACAGTCGTAGATCGAGACCATGTCCATCTGCTCCCGAGTCAAACCCGACATCGCGAACGCCGTGTCTGCCGCCCGGGTGATCGGGGTGTGCAGCAGATCGGCGGCGTAGGTCGGGGTCTTGAACGGCACATGCTCGCCGAAACCCTTGATCCACACCGGACGGTTCTTGGCGCGAGCCGCCACCTCGGCGCTGGCGACCACCACGGCCGCCCCGCCTACGCACGGCATGACGATCTCCAGCATGTGCAGCGGGTCGGCGATGACCGGACTCGCCAGCACGTCCTCGACGGTCAGCGGTGTGTGCTGCCAGATCGCGCCCTCGGTGTGGTTGGCGTTGACCCGCTGGTCGACGACGATCTTGGCCATCGCGCGCTCGTCGTAGCCGTAGACGGCGGCATACCGCTGGGCCACCTGACCGTACGGACCGTTCTGACCGAGGTTGCCGTACGGGATCTCGAATTCGGCTTGCGGGGAGCCGAATTGGTTACTGGAGGCGCCGAAGAAGACGGCGTCCGAGAGCGGCTTGGGTTTCTTCTCCGACGTGTGGGTGATGTACCGGGCGGGGATCGCGCACAACACCACGTCGCAGATGCCCAGCTCGATCGCCGCTGCTGCCCGCCACACCATGGCCGCCGCCGTCGCACCCCCCAGGTCGACATGCTCGGCGAAGTTGGCGTCCACGCCGAGGTATTCGGCCACGGTCGAGGGAACGAAGATCTCCGACTCGGCGAGCGGGGACGTGGTGATGCCGTTGACGAGCTCCGCGGACAGCCCCGCGTCGGCCAGCGCCGCGGCGGACAGCTCGGCCCACTGTTCGAGTGTGAACGGTGCGACCGTCGCCTTGTTCATCCGCTCAGGCGGCAACTCCACGTAGCCGACGATCGCGGCGTCACCGCGTAATCCCATGTGACACTCCCTTGGTCGGTTGGCGCCGTCACCGGCGGGGCAGGCCGAGAATCATCTGCGCGATGATGTTGAGCTGAATCTCCTTGGTCCCGCCACCGATGAGTTCGGCGGGCAGATGGAAGTACGGCTCGACCACGGACGGCGAGTCCGCCGCTGATGCCTTCTCCGTCAACGCCGCTGGTGCGGTGAGCTCCAGAGTGGCTTTGAACGTGCGTCGCAGCATGACGTTCATCGCCACCTTGGCGATGCTGGAGGCCGGGCCGGCCGGCTGTCCGTCGAGCAGCCGGATCACCTCGCGCACCGCCAGCACCTTGATCGCGTTGGCGTACGCATCGGCCTCGCCCAACGCCGACAGCACGCGGTGCTGATCCGGGCCAGCGTCATTGGCCAGCCTTCGCAGTATCCCGGCTCGGTCGGCGTTGACGTAGCCGCTGATCGCCACCCGCTCCTGCGCCATCGTGGCGATGGCCAGACCCCACCCGTCGGTCGGCCCGCCCAGCAGCATCTCGTCGGGTACGAACACGTCGTCGAGGAAGACTTCGTTGAAGTGGGCCTCACCGTTGGCCTGCCGGATGGGCTGCAGCTCGATGCCGTCGGCGCGCATGTCGACGATGAAATAGCCCAGACCGCGGTGCTTCGCGGCGTCGGGGTCCGTGCGGGCCAACAGCGCACCATAGTCCGCGGTGTGCGCCGACGAGGTCCAGATCTTGTGTCCGGTGATGCGCCAGCCGCCGTCGACCTTGGTCGCCCGGGTGGTCAGCGACGCCAGATCCGACCCGGCGCCGGGCTCACTGAACAACTGACACCAGCCCAGCTCGCCACGCTGGGTAGCGGGAATGAACCGCTGCTGCAGTTGCTCCGGCGCGGCGCTGATCACGCTGGGCAGAATCCATTCGGCGATGTTCAGCGACGGCCGGACCAGATCGGGCCGCTTGGCGAATTCCTCGTCGAGGATCAGTTGTTGGCGCGGCGTGGCGTTCACGCCCCACGGTCGGGGCCAGTGCGGGGCGATCAGGCCGGCCTCGGCGAGCAACGTGCGCTGCGGGCCGGTGGCCAGGTTCGGGTAGTCGCCCTGGCGGCCCGGCTTGTCGTTGCGCAGCGTGGCCGCCTCGTCGAGGACGGCCGCCACGTGCGCGCGGAACTCACGGTCCAGATCACCCAATTTCACCGACACGTCGCGATCATGGGTTCGGCTCAGTTCTCCGAGGGCGTGCGCATGACGTCCCGCCGGTCCGATCGACGCAGCCAGGCTGGTGGCTTTTCGCCAGTAGAGGTGGAGATCGTGCTCCCAGGTGAAGCCGATGGCGCCGAACATCGTCAGGGTGTCGAGGACCAGTTCCGGCGCCGGACTGACGGCCATCAGCGCCGCCCCCGCCGCCGCGATCTCGTGTTGCACCCGGTCTTCCTCGGCCGCGCGCACGGCGTCCCATGCCGCCGACGTGGCCAGTTCACAGTTCACCAGCAGCATGGCGGCCTGATGCTGCAACGCCTGGAAGGTCCCGATGGGCTTGCCGAACTGCTCGCGGGTACGCAGATGGTCGGTGACGGCGTCCACACACCAGCGAATGGCGCCCACCGCGGCGCATGCCGTCAGCGCCACGGCCAGGCACCGGGCCCGCACCGGATCGATCCCGGCGAGCAGTGAATCGGGTTCGGCGACATACCCGTCGAAGTGCACGACGCCCACATCGACGGTCTTGTCTGTGCTCTCCAGCGCGTCGAGCCGCACTCCGGGGCCGGCCGGATCGACGACGAACCAGAGGACCTCGTCCTCGGTGTCCGTGGCCGTTTCGCCGGCGGCAGCGACCAGAAGCATGTCGGCCGCACACACCCCCGGCGCCGGGGTCGCGGTTCCGGTGATCATCCAGCCTGTCTCTACCGGCCGGGCGGTGACGCGACGAGAATCCGGCAGCAGTACCGATGCCGGCTCACCGTGGGCCAGCCGCGTCAACACCGCGCTCTTCGACTCGGTCTCGTCGGCGAGTTGGGCGAGCGCGCCGGCGATGACCGTCGACACCAGCGGACCTGGCAGCATCGCGGTCACGGCGGCCTCGAGTACGCAGGCACAGTCCAGCAGCGTGCCGCCTTGCCCGCCGACCTCATCGGGCAGGTGAACCGCGTGAAACCCGTTGACGACGAACTCATCCCACCACTGCGGCAGTTCACCGCGGGCCACCGCGTCGAATGTCTCGCGGGTCTTGTCGATCGGCGCGTGACGCTGCGCGAACTGGGCCACGGCTTCGGCCAGCTGCTGCTGTTCGGGAGTCAGCGCGATCGTCACCGAGGACCCCCGGCCGGCGCCGTGGGACGGCGGGTGTCGTGAAAGAACTCCGCGGCCGCCTCGATGGCTTCCGGGGTGGGGCGTGGGTTCCAGCCGAGCTCGGTGACGGCCTTGGAGTGATCGAGCGGGGTCATGATGTGCATGAGACGGACGTTCAGCGGGGTGAGCATGATGTCCTTTCGACGGACGCGTGCCAGCGCGCTACCGAGGTAACCCGCCGCGGACAGCACCCCGATCGGAACGCTGAACCGTGGTGGCTTCACACCTACTGCGGCACAACCGATCTCGTAAATTTCACGCGTGGCCATGAAGCGCTCGGAGACGATGTAGCGTTCGCCCGCGCGGCCGCGTTCACCGGCCAGTAGCAGCGCCGTCGCCGCATCCTCGATGCCGACGACCTCGCTCTCGTAGCCGTCGATGGCGAAGGGCAGTGCGCCGCGGACGGCGGCGGCGAGCATGCCGCCGTGCGGGGTGGGCAGCCAGTCACCGGGGCCGTACGTGTTGGCCACGCACATGGCCACACCGGGCAGCCCGGCGTCGGAGCAGTAGCGCATCAGCAGATCCTCTGCGGCCACCCGCGAGCGGATGTAGTCGCCGCCGGCATCGAGCCAGTTGTGCGGGGTGTCCTCGTCGGCCAGTCCGTTCGGGTTTCTGCCGATGGTGCCGATCGAACTGGTGAACACGAAGCGGTCCAGGTCGGCTTGTGCGGCGACGTCGAGGACGTGCCGGAGGCCGTCGACGTTGGTGCGCCACAGCGGGCGGGGATCACGCAGCCACGGCCGGGCGTCGACCACGCAGTAATAGACGACGTCGCATCCGCTCATCGCGGCACGCAAGGCACCGGCGTCGAAGATGTCGCCGCGGTGGATGTCCACGGGCAGGTCAGCGATACCCCGCGTGGAACTGGTGCTGCGGATCATCACGCGAACATCGCTGCCTCCGCGCGTGACGAGCTGCCGCGTGACGTGCGACCCCAGAAACCCACTGGCGCCGATCACCAGCTTGGTTGCCGCCATCGCCGTCAGACCTCCATACGGATTAACGAGACGCAACGTCTCGTCTTGTGGCACACTACGGGCGATGGTCCAGCGTGTAAAGCCGCGCCCGGCACGGGTCGGCTGATGACCGCCGAGGTCACCACCCCGAGACGGCGCAGCGAGAAGTCCCGCGTCGCGATCGTCGGCGCCACCCGGGACTTGCTGCTGGAACGCGGCTTCGACAAACTCAGCATCGAGGCGGTGGCCGCCCGCGCGGGTGTCGGCAAGCAGACCATCTACCGGTGGTGGCCGAGCAGGCACGCGCTGGTCGCCGACGTCATCCTCGAAGACGCCGACCGGATCCTGCGACCGATCGTCACGACCGACGACGTCACCGCTGACGTGTGCCGGTGGACAGTGACACTGGCCACCGCACTGACCACGTCGCGCGGACACGCCATGCTGCGCATCCTGACCATCGCCGGCGTCGAGCATCCCGACACCCAGGCCCGCCTGCAGGCGGGCTTCAACACGCCGTTGCGCGATACCGTCACCGCCCGGCTGATCGCCGCCGGATGGACCGGCGAGGCGGCCCGCGACGCGTCCGACGCCATCGTCGGTGGCGTTGTCTACGCCATCCTCAGCGAGGGACGGTCGTTCCAGACCGGCAGGGCCGAGTCGATCGCCCGCACCGTCCTGAGCGGTGTTTCTGCGCGTTGACCTGCGGTCGCGTCGCAGACCTAGTTTGATGAGTGGATGGCCGAGGTCAGCTGCTCACGCGTGATCCGGGCACGCCCGCAGGAGGTCTGGGCGCTATTGGCGGACTTCGGCGCCGCGGCCGGCTGGGCTGACGGCGTGGACCACTGCAGCCTGCTCCGTCACACCGCCGATTCCCCCGGGGTGGGCACCGCACGCCGCGTCCAGGTCGGTCGCGACACCTTCGTGGAGACGATCACCGACTTCCAGGTCGGCCGTGTGCTGGCCTATGACATCGCCGGTCTTCCGCCGTCGGTGTCGGCGAACAACCGATGGACTCTGCACCCTGATTCCACGACCACCACCGCCGTCACCCTGACGAGTACGGTGCGCGCCTCGCACGGACCGCTGCGCCGGGTCGGTGAGCGCGTGCTGGCCGGGATCATGGCCCGCCGATCACGGGCACTGCTGGCCTCGCTGGCCACCGCATCAGAAGGAGTGCCCGTATGACCGACACCCGACCGGACATCGTCATCGTGATGACCGACGAGGAACGCGCGACCCCGCCCTACGAAGGTGACGCGGTCACCGACTGGCGGACCCGGACCCTGCGCGGCGCAGCGTGGTTCGAGGAACACGGGGTCAGCTTCGCCCGGCACTACACCGGTTCGCTGGCCTGTGTGCCCAGTAGGCCCACCATCTTCACCGGGCACTACCCGGACCTGCACGGCGTCACGCAGACCGACGGCATCGGCAAGGCATACGACGACTCCCGGCTGCGCTGGTTACGTCCCGGCGAGGTTCCCACCCTCGGCAACTGGTTCCGCGCGGCCGGTTACGACACCCACTATGACGGCAAGTGGCACATCTCCCACGCCGACCTGACCGACGCCGAAACCGGAAGATCTCTGGCCACCAACGACGACGACGGCGTCATCGACCACCGTGCGGTGCGTCGCTACCTGGACGCCGATCCCCTTGCCCCGTACGGTTTCTCGGGTTGGGTCGGCCCCGAGCCCCACGGTGCTGCGCTCTCCAATGCCGGCATCCGGCGCGACCCGTTGATCGCCGACCGCGTGGTCGCCTGGCTCGAGGACCGCTACGCGCGCCGCCGCGCCGGCGACCCCGCGGCGCTGCGCCCGTTCCTGCTGGTGGCCAGCTTCGTCAACCCACACGACATCGTGCTCTTCCCCGCATGGTCGCGCCGCAGCCCGCTGACGCAGTCTCCGCTGGACCCACCGCACGTGCCGGCCGCTCCGACCGCAGACGAGGATCTGGCCGCCAAACCCGCTGCGCAGATTGCGTTCCGGGAGGCCTACTACTCCGGATACGGCCCGGCGCGGGTGATCGAGCGCACCTATCGCCGGAACGCGCAGGCCTACCGCGACCTGTACTACCGGCTGCACGCCGAGGTGGACGCCCCGATCGACCGGGTACGCCGCGCGGTCACCGAGGGGGGCTCCGCCGAGGGGCCGGACGACACGGTGCTGGTGCGCACCGCCGATCACGGCGACCTCCTGGGCGCGCACGGCGGCCTGCACCAGAAATGGTTCAACCTGTACGACGAGGCCACGCGAGTGCCGTTCGTCATCGCGCGGGTGGGGCAGCGTGCGACCCCGGCGCGCACCGTGACGGCTCCGACGTCACACGTGGACCTGGTCCCCACACTGCTGTCGGCCGCCGGGATCGACGTGGCCGCCACGGCGTCGGCGCTCGCCGGCTCCTTCTCCGAGGTCCACCCGCTCCCGGGACGGGACCTGATGCCGGTGGTCGACGGCGCCGCGGCCGACGAGGACCGGGCCGTGTATCTGATGACCCGCGACAACATGCTCGAAGGCGACACCGGAGCCTCGGGTATCGCCCGGATGCTGAAGCTGACGTCGAAGGTTCCTGCGCCGCTGCGCATCCGGGTACCCGCCCACACCGCGGCCAACTTCGAAGGCCTCGTTGTCCGCGTCACGGAGGACACCGCCGCGGGGGGCGCGGGCCATCTGTGGAAACTGGTCCGCTCGTTCGACGACCCTGCCACGTGGACCGAGCCCGGAGTGCGGCATCTGGCCGCCGACGGTATGGGCGGACCCGTGTACCGCAGCGATCCCCTCGACGATCAGTGGGAACTCTACGATCTCAGCGACGATCCGATCGAAGCCCGTAATCGGTGGGACGACCCGGCGCTGCACCACGTGCGCGCTTACGTACGGACAGCGCTCAAACAGGCACGCGCCGAGTCGATTCCGGAACGCAACCACCCGTGGCCGTATGCCTCCCGCCGTCCTCCGAACCCCACCGGGTGGATTACGGTACTGCGGGGACTGTTGGCGCGGTGAATCAGGTTCGCGCGAACTGCTTCTCGTCGTAGAGCCGCGCCCACTCGGCCCTGGGCCGGATCGACACGTCGACATCGGCCCCCTTGACGCGCAGGGCGCCGACCGTCGCCTGCTCCTTCGGGGTGAGCTCGAACGGATCCCAGCCGAAGAACCGGCAGGAGTTCTCCCAGGTGATCTTGTTGATGTCGGAGTCCGACGCGCCCGCGGCGTTCAGCTCGGCCAGCACCTGCTCCGGGGCATCGGGCCAGAAGCAGTCCGAATGCGGGTAGTCGCACTCCCAGGCGATGATGTCGATACCGATCTCGTGACGCAGCTTCAGCGACGTCTTGTCGGTGACGTAGCAGGCCAGCGAGTGCTCGCGGAACACGTCGCTGGGCAGCTTGTCGCCGAAGTCGCGGCGCAGCCACTTCTGGTTGGTGTAGTGCCGGTCGCTGCGGTCGAGATAGAACGGGATCCACCCGATGCCGCCTTCGGAGAAGGCGAATTTCAGGTCCGGGTAGTTGCGCATCGCCGGGCCCCACAGCAGATCCTGCGCGCACATCGCCGATACCTGGGTGGCCAGGATGATCATGTTGTCGATGGGCGCGTTGGGCGCCATGCTGATCGCCCCGAAGCCGGTGCCGATGTGCAGGCACATCACCACGTTCTCCTCCGACAGCGTGCGGAACACCGGACCCCAGTACTCGTCGTCGTGGTAACTCGGCAGGCCCTCGAGGTGCGGCAGCTCGGGCATCGTGACCGCCCGGCAGCCTTTGGCCGCCACCCGGCGGATCTCGCGGCACATCGCCTCGGGATTCCAGGTCGGCAGGATCGCGATCGGGATGAACCGGTCCGGGTACGTGCCGGCCCACTCGTCGATGTGCCAGTCGTTGTAGGCCGACACCATGACCAGCGTGGTCTCTTCCCGGTGCATGTTCAGATGGCGCGCCGAGAACCCGGTGAACGTCGGGAAGCACATCGAGGCCAGGATTCCGTTGCGGTTCATGTCGCGAACCCGCTCGTGGACGTCGTAGACGCCGGGGCGCATTTCGGCGAAACCCGCCGGGTCACGGCCCCACTCCTCCGCCGGCCACGACACCACCGCGTTCAGCCCGCTCACACCCTGCGGCCTGCCCTGATACATCCACTGGTCCACGCCTTTGTCGTCGGTGACGACGATCGGCGCCTCAGCCTTGTACTTCTCCGGGACGTGGCGCAGGAACATGTCAGGAGGCTCCACCACGTGGTCGTCGATGCTCACCAGGATCAGGTCGTCGGTCTGCATGCTTCCAGTAGTACCGTCGATATCCGTGACCGTCTCCGCGTCTTCGGACAGGCTCTTGTCCGAATCGGCCAACCTGACCCCGCCGGGTTCTCGCCGGGTCATCGAGCTGCGTCGCGGCGGCCGCGCGTTGGGGGGCAGCTACCTCTACGAGGGGGATGCGCTGATCACCGGGTGGCACTCGCACGAGGTGCACCAGATCGAGTACGCGGTGCACGGGGTCGTCGAGGTGGAGACCGACTCCGCGCACTATCTGCTGCCCCCGCAGCAGGCCGCGTGGATTCCCGCCGGACTCGAGCACCAGGCCGTGATGAACCCCGACGTCAAGACCGTCGCGGTGATGTTCGACCGGTCGCTGATCCCCGACGGCGGGAGCCGGGCGCGCATCCTGGCGGTGTCGCCGCTGATCCGCGAGATGATGATCTACGCGCTGCGCTGGCCTATCGAGCGGGCGCAGGGCGACGCGACATCCGACGGGTTCTTCCGCACGCTGGCGGCGCTGGTCTGCGAGGCCCTCGATCACGAAGCGCCGCTGAGCCTGCCGACGTCCGGGCACCCGATCGTGGCCGCGGCGATGGCCTACACCAAACAGCATCTCGACACCGTCACCTGCGAAGAAGTCAGCCGCGCGGTGTCGGTGTCGGAACGCACGCTGCGCCGGTTGTTCGCCGAAACGCTCGGCCTGCCGTGGCGCACCTATCTGCTACACGCACGCATGCTGCGGGCGATGGCGTTGCTGGCCGCGCCGCGACAGACCGTGCAGGGGACGGCCGGCGCCGTCGGGTTCGACAGCGTCAGCTCGTTCACGCGCGCCTTCTCGCAGTTCTGCGGCGAGACGCCGTCGGCCTACCGGCGCCGGGTCGGCGAGACCGACGACCAGTGTTGGCAACCCGGCAGTGCGGCGAATCCGCCTCCGCGACAAGCCCGCTGATCTTCGTGCGGGTCGTCGGCGGCCGACCTAGACTGAGCCGTCCGAGTGAAGGTGGGGGATGAACACAGCACAGCGCGCAGCCGCAGACGACATCGAGGCACCAGGCTATGAACCCGACGGGGCATGGGTTCCGGTCGACCGCCGCTGGTGCGGGCTCGATCGGCGCAGCCTGGTGCCGACGCTGTGGGTGATGGCGCTGGCCGTGGTTCTGACCGTCGTGATCCCCGCGGTCGATGACGCGGTCTCCTACGACGACCCCGTGCAGCCCGGCGACGTGTTGGAGCTCGACGGGGACATCACCTTCGTTCCCGAACCGGGCTGGGGCATCACCTCGGGTGTCCGAGCCGACCGGCCCCCCGTCTCGGGCAGTTTTCCGAACACAGCCAGCGTCGTGGACGGCGACGTCGCGTTCACCGTCACGGTCGGAGACTTCCGTGGCGACGAGAACGCGCTACTCGATCAGGTGGCGAAGACCACCGATGCGCTCACCGGCGGTTCCGGCGCGACGATGTCCGAGCAGAGAACCACCATCACCACCGACGACGGCGAGGTCGGGGTCACGGCGCCATTGAGCGGACTGTCGACCGACGGCATGGTGGCGGCGTTCGTGCTCGGCGACCGCGGCGTCGTGGTCAGGGTGACCGGGCCGGCCGACGGCGACCCTGACTCCGATCAGGCGGTGTCCCGGATGCTCGACAGCATAAGCCGCAGCGAGCAGGCCGCGGCATGACCGCGATCGACACTCGCACCACGGCGGAGTTGGACCGGGCCCGGATCGACGTGCTCGACAAGGCCGGCTGGGGCCGTCCCTTCGTCTTCTTCCAGCCGCGCAACGCCGCGTTCTGGATCTACCTCCTGCTCGTCCTCACCGGGCTGGCTGGAATCGCCGATCAGCTCGGCGGTCAGATCGCCGCTTACGGGCCGGCCGTCGCACTGGCCGTCGCCCTGTTCACCGTCTACGGTGCGATCTTCTGGTGGTTCACCCAGCGCATCGACCGCTACGCCAAACTGCCTGCCGCACTGTTGGTTCTCGCTTTTCTCTGGGGTGGATTCGCGGCAACCTGGGCTCTGGCGGCCACCGCCAACGACGCGATCGGCTCGCTGTACGCCAAGACGCTCGGACAGGCGTGGTCACTGGACTGGGGCGCGGCGCTGTCCGCCCCGATCACCGAGGAACTGAGTAAGGGAGCCGGTCTGATACTGCTGCTGGCCCTGGCGCCACGGCTGGTGCGGACTGCCTTCGACGGCTTCATCCTGGGCGCGTTCATCGGACTGGGTTTCGAAATCCTGGAGGACATCTCCTACGTGATCGCCGCGGCGGGCGCACGCTTCGGCGCCGATCCGGTGGCCGCATCGATGGAAACGATCTGGGTGCGCCTGATCAGCGGAGTGGCCGCCCACATCCTCTACAGCGCCATCTTCTGCGCCGGCATCATCTACCTGCTGGGTCGACCGGCCGAACCACGCCGCATCGGCCGCGGCATCATCTTGATCCTCATTCCCGTTCTGCTGCACGGGCTGTGGGACGGCACCCAAGCCATCGCGGGGGCGAACCCGTTGACCGCCCTGGCGCTGATCCTGGGGCAGATCGTGGTGGCGCTGCTCATCGTCGTGCGCGTCTTCGACCTCACGATCGGACGCCAACGCGAGATCATGCGGGCGGTGATGGCACCCGAGGTGGCCCGCGACGTCATCACCGCCGCGGAACTCGAGGCGCTGGCCGGCAACCGCACAGCGCGTCGGGCCCACCGCCGGGCTGGCGGAAGCCGCGCTGACCGACGCCGCGCGCGGTGGACGCTGCACGCCGCGTTCGACCTCTCCTCGGCGTTGGCCGATTCGCGGGGCGCGGATACCGCTGAGGTGCGCTTCGCCCGCGGCGAGGTCCGCAGGATCAGATCCGGTGAGCCGTCGAGGTGGTGAAGCCCGTGCTGGCCGGGCCGGTCAGCGGGGTCGGGTCCCGGCCGCGGTCGCCGCGGGGCTGGTGGTCGCGATGAAGTCATCGAGCAGGTCGACCACTTCGGCCGGCTTCTCGACATGCGGGAAGTGCCCGACACCCGGCAGCACCTCGAGACGACAACCGGCCCGCAGTTCGCAGAGCGCGTAGCCGTGGTCGACGGGGATGATGTGGTCCTGATCCCCCCAGATCACCATCAACGGCATCTCGGCGGTCAGATGCAGCCGGTTCAACGCGCTGACTGCCTGACCGCGATAGTCGACGACCGAGCGCAGCGTGCGCAGGAAAGCCTGCCGCGTCTCGGCGTCGGACAGCGACGAGTACGCGCTCCACATCTCCGCACCGCGAGGTGACTGGATGTTGGCCGCGGACAACCAGCTCCGCAGCTTCTCGCCGGCCCGCACCACCGGTGGCGGTGCGATGAGCGGCATGAGCAGTTCGGCGCCCGGCGCGGACAACAGTCGCAGCGTCCACCCGACGTCCTGGCCGAGGCCGCCGCTGCTGATCAACACCAGCCGCTGGCAGTAATCCGGATGCTGGTACACGAACTGCATCGCCACTCCGCCGCCGAGGGACTGCCCCACCACCGTCACGCGCGCGACACCCAGTTCGTCGAGCAGGTCGCGCAGCGAGACCGCGAACGCGCCCAGCGAGTAGTCGCTGCGGGGCTTGGCGGACTGGCCGTGACCGAGGAGGTCCGGCGCGATGACCCGGTAGCGCTTGGCCAGCTGCGGCAACACCGCACGCCAGGTGTCGGAGCTTCCGGCCATGCCGTGCAGAAGCAGCAGGGTCTCCGGGCCGCTGCCGACGTCGCGGTAGGCCACCTGGTCGCCGTGCAGATCCAGATACTTGAGCTCACTCATGGGTATGGAATCCCCCGTAGATTGCAGATCACTCGTCATGGTGGCAGATGAGATGCCCGCCACGCGGGCCAGGTGGGCCTCGAGACAATAGCCGTCGGTGGTGAGCCGGGTCACCGGCAGCGCATCGCGGCGGTTCGAACACGAGGTTTCGCCGATCGCGGGCTGGGTATTTACGGTCCAGTCAAGCACCGCGCGAGAAGGAGTGACCATGGCCGAGCGGGCCGCAGGGTCGGATGATCCGTTCAACGAGACCGTCGCCACCACGGGACTCTTCCTGTTGATCACGGCGATCATCGCGCTGGCGTTCGCGCTGGCGAGTTGGACCATGGCCGAGACCGTCATCGGAGCCTTCGCCGGAGCGGTCGCTCTGCTGAGCTTCGTGTCGAGCATCCTGTGCTTCAAGGCTCAGGCGAGCGAGCCGACCCCGGCCCCGGCCGAGGTGGCGGCCTGATTCGCCGAGCGTGAGCTCAGCGCGAAAAGTTCGCCGACTTTTCGCAGTGGCTTCACACTCGGCGGGAGTGCGCGAGGGGGGACTTGAACCCCCACGTCCTAGGACACGGGAACCTAAATCCCGCGCGTCTGCCAATTCCGCCACTCGCGCCCGCAGCGTGACGATGGTAGCGCGGTACCGTTGAACGGTGTCCACTACGCGGCGTAGGAGGCCGGCCCTCATCCTGTTGGTGATCGCCGCGGCCGGCGGCTGCCTGGGCTTGGCTTGGTGGCAGTGGACCCGCTTCGAATCGACCGCTGGCGATTTCCAGAACCTGGGCTACGCGTTGCAGTGGCCGCTGTTCGCCGGCTTCTGCGTGTACGCGTACTTCAAGTTCGTCCGCTATGAAGAAGCGCCGCCACCGAGTCCCTCCCATGACGAGGTGACCGAACTTCCCGCCGGGCTGCTTCCGGAGCGGCCCACCTCTGCACCGCAGGACGACGCAGACCCTGCGCTGCAGGAGTACAACGCCTACCTGGCCGAACTCGCCAGGAACGACAGCGACGCCACCCCGACCCGAGAATGACAGGACGCCGCCCGTGACCGCACCCGACTCCCCCGCCCCGACCACGCCCGTCGACCAGATCCGCAAGGCTCTGCTCGGCTATCGGGTGTTGGCGTGGGCGACCGGCCTGTGGCTGATCGCGCTCTGCTACGAGATGGTGATGAAGTACGGCTTCAACGACGACTCGCTGGGCTGGATCGCGGTCGTGCACGGCTGGGTGTACTTCGTGTATCTGCTGTTCACCGCCAACCTCGCGGTCAAGGTGCGCTGGCCGATCGCCAAGACCGTCGGGGTGCTGCTGGCCGGCACGATCCCGCTGGTCGGCATCATCGTCGAGCACTTCCAGACCCAGGCCATCAAGGAACAGTTCGGGGTCTGACCCCGCTGACCTGGCTACACTCGACGAGGTGTCAGCCAGCCCCGGGGCGCGCACTGGCGCCCCACCTGAGGCGGCCGGACACCACGACCCCGCCCTCACCGGAATCCGCGCCGTCGCCGCCCTCCTCGTCGTCGCCACGCACGCCGCGTTCGCCACCGGCTACCTGAACCACAATTACCTCGGCAACGTCTACGCCCGCCTGGAGATCGGGGTCGCGCTGTTCTTCGTGCTCTCGGGGTTCCTGCTGTTCAGCCCATGGGTGCAGGCCGCCGCCGACACCACCCGGCGCCCGTCCACGCGGCGCTACCTCCGCCACCGGGTGCGCAGGATCGTGCCGGCCTACGCGGTGGCGGTGGTGGTGACGTTCGCGGTGTACACCGTGTTCACACCCGGTCCCAATCCGGGCCAGTCGTGGTACGGGTTGCTGCGCTATCTGACCTTCACCCAGATCTACACCGACAGTTACCTGACGACGCTGCTGCATCCGGGGCTGTCGCAGATGTGGAGCATGGCGGTGGAGGTGGCGTTCTACGCGGTGCTGCCGCTGCTGGCCTACCTGCTGCTGCGCCGCGGCTGGCGGCCCTGGCGCGTGCTGACCGGGCTGGCGCTGCTGGCCGCGGTGACACCTGCGTGGGTGCTGCTGGTGACCACCACCGACCTCCTACCCCATTCGGCCGGCATGTGGCTGCCGGCCCATCTGGCCTGGTTCGCCGGCGGCATGGCCCTCGCGGTGTTGCGCTGCCGAGGGGTTCGATGCCGCGCAGCGGTGGCGATCCCGCTCGCGCTCGCGCTCTTCCTGCTGGTGTCGACGTCGCTCGGCGGCACCCTGCACGGCCCCGATCCGGTCTCCGCCCCGGTCGTGAAGGCCGTGGGGTACGCAGTCATCGCGACGCTGGCGGTGGCGCCGCTGGTGCTCGGAAACCACACGTCCACGGCGCTCGCCGATCGCGGCGGGTACGCACGGGTGCTGGCCAGCCGACCCGTGGTGTGGCTGGGCGAGATCTCCTACGAGATCTTCCTGCTGCACTCGATGCTCATGGCGGTGGCGCTGCACCTGGTGCTGGACTGGCCGTTGTTCACCGGCTCGATGCCGGCCCTGATCGCGACGACGCTGGCGCTGACGGTGCCGGCCGCCTGGCTGCTGCACCGGTTCACCGCGCCTCAGCGAACCAGAGCCCGCAACGCGGGGACGAGCGCCGCCAGCGCCAGCCCGCGATGGGAGACGGCGTCCTTGTCCGCAGAGCTGAGCTCGGCGGCTGTGACCGCCGAACCGGCGGGCAGGAACACCGGGTCGTAGCCGAAGCCGCCCGCGCCGCGCGGCGCGCGCACGATGCTGCCCGCCCATTCGCCGCGCACCACGAGGCTGTCGCTCTCGGCCGGTCCGGTCACCAACGCGCACGCCGAGACGAACGCCGCGCCGCGCCGCTCGTCGGGTACGTCGGCCAGTTGGCCCAGCAGCAGCGCCGTGTTCGCGGCGTCGTCACCGTGACGACCCGACCAGCGTGCGCTGAGCACGCCGGGCATCCCATTGAGTGCGTCGACGGTCAGACCGGAGTCGTCGGCGACGGCGGGTACACCCGTGGCGGCAAACGCATCACGAGCCTTGGCCAGCGCGTTCTCCTCGAATGTGGCGCCGGTTTCGGGAGCTTCGTCGAACGCCGGGACGTCGTCGAGGCACAGCAGCGTCAACCCTGACACCCCGGCCGCCTCGAGCACCCGGTTCAACTCCGCCAATTTCTTGCGGTTGCGTGAGGCCACCAGGACCCGGGTCATTCCGGTCAGCTTCCGAACGCCTTCTTCGGCGGTTCACCGGACACCGGCAGCTCCCCGGGATAGGGCAGCTCCAGCGCCGCCTTCTGGATCTCGAACAGCTCGTCGCACGCGGCCATCGCGGCGTCGAGCATCTTGTCCAGCGTCGATCGCGGGAACGTCGCACCCTCACCGGTGCCCTGGATCTCGACCAGCGTGCCGGTGTCGGTCGCGACCACGTTCATGTCGACCTCGGCGCGGGAGTCCTCGGTGTAGGGCAGGTCGACGCGGATCCGACCGTCCACGACGCCGACGCTCACCGCGGCGATCGCACACGACAGCGGCCGCGGATCGGTGAGCCGGCCCGCCGCCGACAGGTAGGTGACGGCGTCGGCCAACGCGACGTAGGCGCCGGTGATGGCAGCCGTGCGGGTGCCGCCGTCGGCCTGCAGGACGTCGCAGTCGATCGCGATCGTGTTCTCCCCCAGAGCGCCCAGGTCGATGCAGGCGCGCAACGATCTGCCCACCAACCGGCTGATCTCCTGGGTGCGTCCGCCGACGCGGCCCTTGACCGACTCGCGGTCGGAGCGGTCGTGGGTGGCGGCGGGCAGCATGGCGTACTCGGCGGTCAACCAGCCCTGCCCGGAGCCCTTGCGCCAGCGCGGCACGCCTTCGGTGACGCTGGCGGTGCACATGACCCGGGTCTGACCGAATTCGACCAGCACCGACCCTGCCGGATGCGTGGTGAACCCCCGCGTGAGGGTGACGGGGCGCAGTTCGTCGTCGAGTCGGCCGTCTTCTCGTCTGGACACAAGGCCAACCCTATCGGCTCGTCACGACTCCACTCAGGAGCGGGTGACGGCGAAAGTCTCGTTGCACACCACGGCATGCACCGGACCGTCGAACTCGGCTTTCGCCTCGCTGATGATGTCCTCCCGCGACGTCCACGGCGGGATGTGGGTCAGCAGCAGTTCCGAGACGCCGGCGCGCGCGGCCGCCCGACCCGCCTCGGTGCCGGACAGGTGCAGCCGGGGTGGCCGCGAGGGCGAGTGCGTCCACGACGCCTCGCACAGAAACACGTCGGCATCACGGGCCAGATCGATCAGCGCATCGCAGTAGCCGGTGTCTCCGCTGTAGACCAGGGTGGCGCCGGACGGGTCGGTGATCCGCATGCCGTAGGACTCGGTGGGATGGCACACCAGCCGCGGCAGCACGGTCAACGCCCCGATCTCGACCGGTTGGTTGTCCACCCAGTGCCGCACGTCGAAGATGTCGGTGAAGTCGTCGATCTCGCCGCCCTCCGGCGAAGACGCAGCCCCGAGCCGCGCCCAGGTGTTGGCCGGTCCGTAGACCAGTCCCCGCTCCGGCGCCGGGCTGGGATGGTAGCGGCGCCAGACGAACAAACCGGGCAGGTCCAGGCAGTGATCGGCGTGCAGATGAGACAGCAGCACATGCACGGAGTTGGGGTCGGCGTGCCGTTGCAGTGCGCCCAACACCCCGCCGCCGAAATCGAGAACCAAGGGTGGCGTATCGGGTGCGGTCACCAGATATCCCGACGCCGGCGAATCAGGGCCGACCACACTGCCGGAGCAACCCAGGACGGTGATTCGCACGTTCACTAGCTTGCCATGCCCGGCATGGACGTGACGAAAACATCGCCGCTTTCGGCGACGAACGTCATGAACGGCTGTCGGCGTGACGTCGTACCGGCCGGACCCCGTCGAGTGTCGGCCCCAGGAACCGCGCAGCCAGGTCGGTGAAGGCCTCGGGATCGCCGGTGGCCTCGAACAACCGGGTCGGCCTGGCGGGTCCGGGTCGACCGTTGCCGGCCTGCGGACGTAGCAAATCTCGCTCGGTGAGGACCCGCAGCAGGTCCTTGGCGGTCTCCTCGGCGCTGGACACCAACGTCACGTCCTCGCCCATGGCGAGCTGGATCAGCCCCGACATCATCGGGTAGTGGGTGCACCCCAGCACCAGCGTGTCCACCTCGGCGCGTTGCAGCGGCTCCAGATACCCCTCGGCCAGACCGAGGACCTGCCGGCCGCTGGTCACGCCGCGCTCGACGAAGTCGACGAACCGCGGACACGCCACCGCGAACACCTCGGTGTCGCGCGCCGCGGCGAAGGCGTCCTGGTAGGCGCCGGACGCGATCGTCGCCGCGGTGCCGATCACGCCGATGCGACCGTTGCGGGTGGTCGCCGCGGCGCGGCGGACGGCCGGCAGGATGACCTCGACCACCGGTACCGGCGCATAGCGCTCGCGCGCATCCCGCAGACAGGCCGACGACGCGCTGTTGCACGCGATGACCAGAGCCTTCACGCCGCGCGCGGCGAGGTCGTCGCCGATCGCCAACGCGTGGCGGCGAATCTCGGGCACGGTGAGCGGACCGTACGGACCATTGCCGGTGTCGCCCACGTAGATGATGTCCTCGTCGGGCAGCTGGTCGATCACCGCCCGCGCCACCGTCAGCCCGCCGACCCCGGAGTCGAAGATGCCGACCGGGCGCAGCGCGTCGGCGCTCACCGGCCCAGCGACGGCGGCTGCACCGGTCGACGCAACGCCCTCGCCTTCCGTTCGGGACCAGAG
>MDTD01134397.1_pt1 | contig 42206 bp, 43 predicted proteins | sample 811221 | NCBI WGS metagenome assembly MDTD01 (sample SAMN05326646, study PRJNA326480) | marine metagenome | isolation source: seawater | place: Pacific Ocean: South West | collected 2011
ACCACGTTGATAGGCTGGATGTGGAAGCGCAGCAATGCGTGCAGCTGACCAGTACTAATAGCTCAATTGGCTTGATTTATGCACTGAAAAAAATTTTAATCCTTAGATTTGATAAAAGCAAAAATTGTATATTTACCGCTTGGTTCCTTAATTTTTTTTAATTGAATTATATTAAACCCTGCTTTTCTAATTACATAAGTTAAAGATTTTTTGCTGAAAATGTGAAAATGATCTATAAAAAATTCTTCTCTAGAATATCCAATTTTGGAGGCCGATGTTCCATCTGGAATTTCAACGTAAATTTGTCCATTTTTTTTTAAGTATTTTTTTAATTTTTTTAAATTTACAATTGGTTTCTTGGTGTGCTCTAAAACTTTATTCAAAGTCACAAGATTAAACTTTTTGTTAGTAGAAAATTTTTCAATAAATCCCTTTATGGTATTTATTCTTAATTTTTTAAGAATAAATTTTACATTGGCTATATTAGGTTCCACTGCAAGGTATTTCCACAAATTATTTTTTTTTTTTAAAGCATACAAAAAGAGTCCAAAACCGGCACCTACATCTAGGACGTTAAAATTTTTTGATTTAGTATATTTTTTATATTTTTTTAAAATTCTTTTAACTCTGTGAAAATTATCAGATTTTTTATTTAATCTATAAATTTTAAGCAATCTCCCCCATAAGTTATCCCCGTAGGAAACTACGCTATAATCATTTTCATAAATTTTACTCATGTTAACTTTAGATTCATTTTTAAAATGTCCACAACCTTTACATTTTATAAGTTTTCTATAATAATTTTTAATTTTATAATTTGGCTCTGATTCTGGTGATTTTAAAAAAATTTTAACTACTCTCAAACTTTTCGTACCACAGCAAAAACATTTTTTTTGTGAAATATCATTAAAGGCCATTTGTAATTTCTTTTATAATTTTAATTTTATCCGCCCTCAAATATTTTCTAAAATTTTTTATTTTTTCTTTATGCACTATCATAATATAAATTGATTTAAATGAATTTTCAGTGATAAATGTTCGAAATTTAAAATTTTTTAATCTTTTATTTACAGATGGAGTTGCATAATACCCCCAATCTTTTTTAACTAAATCGTATTGACTTTTTTTTTTGATAAATGTCAGCTGCTCATTATTATTTAGATAAATTTTACCTAAATCTTTTAGTATAGTATTATTAAGACCTACAGTAAATTTTCTAGGTTTTTTGTTAATTTTAATTTTCATAAATTTAAGTTAAATCTATTTTTAAATTCCATTTTTTATTTACATATTCCCAAATTTTCTTATTTCTAAATTTCTCACAAATTCTAAAAAATTCATTTTCAGAAATATTAATTAATTTGCAAAATTTTCTTATATCTTTAGTTGGCTTTCTTTTAATATCTTTTTTGATTTCTTTTATTGCTCTATTTCTGCTAATACGTTTGTTTCTAATTTCCAGACTTAGGTTGTCAAATGCTCTAGTAAATCCAAATTTGTATAATTTTAAATAATGATGTATCGATATAAGGTCATCATCTATGTCAGCAAATTTATACACGCCCGTTTTAGGTTTATTGCTTTTTTTAAAACCTAAACGCTTAGCAATTTTATATATCTTCTTTGGATCCCATTTAACATACTGACCCAAAAAAATAGATTTCTGTTTATTTTTTTTTCTCTGAAATGGAATTGTGTTTTTTGTATTTAACTTTTTATCAAACCAATCATTTATTTTAGTATTGAAATTTATACCGAATTTTTTTATCCATCTTTCATCTAAATAATTTAATTTGTGAGTTTCTTTCATCCCGCTGTATTCAGTCGCTGGATTTTCTCCCCATATAATATATTTGATATTATATTTTTGGGCTATTTGACTTGCTATTGCCCACATTGCCATATGCATTGGTAATCCTACAGCGCCAAATTTTAAAAAAGATTTTTTTAATAAATGCAACTCTACATTTTTACTTATAGTAAAATCAATGTGGTCTACCCCTAGTTTGAGCAAATTATTTAAATTTTCTTGTCCAATTTTGGTTCTGAGTATAGGTTTATAAGAAAAAGTTAAAGGATTTAACTTATGTTTAAGACAAGTGTATACTTGCCAAGTACTGTCTTTCCCTCCACTTACAGGTATTAAAACATCATATCCAGATGATTGTTTTTTAATTTGGTTTAATAACCCTTCAAATTTTTTTTTTTGTTTTTTCCAATTTATTTTTTTTTCTTTTAATTCAAAATAATTACAAACAGAGCAGACTCCATATTTATCAAATATAACATTTGGTCTCGTGTTAGTTAAAACACATTTTTTACAAAGCTTTATTCTCATATTTTTCTAAGAAAAGTTTTACACTTATAATATTAAAAATGAAATTATTTTCATCTCCTTTAAAAATTCTAGTTCTTCTAAAAAATTTTAAAAACCTTTTTTTATTGATTATTTTGTATATTTCCGAGTCTTTTTTTAATAAATCATAAATCTGATTTCTTTGATTTTTAATTAAAGTATTAAGTGAAAGATTAAACCCTACTTTTTTTCTATCAAAAATAATTTCATTTGGAACTAGGTCTTTTCCAACGTTTCTTAAAATCCATTTGCTAAAACCATGTTGAATTAATTTCTCAGATGGAATTTGCATAGCCAATTTTAAGATCTTTGTGTCTAGAAACGGTGATCTGTTTTCTATTGAAAAATTCATAGCATTTAGATCGTCTTGATATAAAACTGTTGGAACAACCTCAAAAAATAACTCATTTAAAAGTCTATTCCTAAATTTATCTTTTATAATTTTATTTTCTTTAAAATTTTTCAAAAAATTGTGATTATTTCTCAACAACAAATTCTTTTTAAAGTTTTGATACTGAAATAGAAATTTATTTTTATTATAATTTGTTGAATAGGTTTTTTTATTTATAAGTTTGTTTCTAATAAATGGTTTAGTAAATATTTTCCAATTTTTTAAAAATTTTCTTCTTTTTTTTAAATTTTTCAAATAATTGATCATCAAAGAATTATGATGATAATATCCAGAAAATAACTCATCACCACCTATCCCACTTATGCAAACCTTATAATTCTTTTTTTTTATTCTATTCATTAAATTCCAATTCAACATTGACGTTAAAGTTATTAATGGTTGACAGTATTCTTCCTGCATTTTTTTAAGTTGCTTTAAAAAATTAATTTTTTTATAACTTAAATGAATAAATTCATGATCTACTTTCAAATCTTGAATTGATTTAACAATATTTTTTTTTTCATCATATAAATTGTCACCTGAAATAACACTGAAAGTCTTTACATTGTAATTATGTATTTTTTTTGAAAAAAAAGTTAATACACTACTATCTATTCCGCCACTTAGCAAAAAAGCAATTGGAACATCAGATCTTAGTCTAATTTTTAATGAGTCTATAATTGTTTTTTTAATTTTTCCAATTATTACATTTTCGTTTGTTATCTTTTTGACTTTTATTGATTTTGCATTCCAATACTCTCTTTTTAATATTTTGTTATTATTATGATTAAGCTCAATATAAGAGGAGGGATTTAAAATTCGAATTTCATTAAAAAATGTTTGATTTTCTTTAAAAATGGTTCTGTAACCAAAGCTTATAAATTTTCTAATTAATTCGAAATTAATAGTTAGTTTAAAATTTATCAATTTTTTAATAAATTTTATTTCTGATCCAAAATATATTTCATTGTTTCTGATAATATAAAGTAAGGGTTTTTCTCCAAATCTGTCTCTACAAAGATATGTTTTATTTTTAGATTTATCATAAAAAGCTATTGCCCACATTCCCTCAAATTTCTTTAATGAATTCAAACCCCAGCAATGTATAGATTTAATAAGGACCTCAGTATCTGAGCTAGTTGTAAATTTATATCCTTTTTTTTCTAATAAAACCTTTAATTCTTTATAATTATAAACTTCACCATTAAAAATTAATGTTAAATTTTTATATCTAAATGGTTGATTAGATCTTTTTTTTGTATCAATAATTGAAAGCCTGGAAAAAAAAAAAATTAGAAAATATATTTTTCTTTACATTCATTCTAAGATATTTCTGATTGTCTGGACCTCTTTTTTTCATTATTTTAAGAAGCTCTAGAATAATTTTTTTATTAAAATTTCTATTTCCTATATATCCAGCAATTCCACACATATTTTTAAGTTTATATTAACAATAACCATTGTATAACCTAAATTTTAAAATTACTAATGAATAAAATCAATATTGCTCTTTTCTTCAACAATCAAAGAGGTTTAAAAGTTGTGGAATACTTTTCAAAAAAAAATCAAAAAAAAAAATTTAATATTAAAATTTTATTCATTTCAAAAAAAAACCAGTATAAAAATTTATTTAAAAGTTTAAAAAATCACGGAAAATTTTTAAAAGTAGTTATTAGTAATCCAAATTCTAAATTTGTTGAAAATAAATTAAAACAACATAATATTGATTTAAACTTAATCTGCGGTTTTCCTTATATTTTAAAAAAAAATATATTTTCTTTGCCAAAATACGGCACCATAAATCTACATGGTGGAGCATTACCGAAATATAGAGGAGGGTCTCCATTAAATTGGCAAATAATTAATAATGAAAAAAATATAGGTATAAGTTCAATCAAAGTGGATGGTGGCATCGATACAGGACCAATTATTCTGCAAAAGAAATTTAAATTAAAATTTACTGATGATATTTCTGATGTGCATAATAAAGCAAATCATTATTTTCCTTTTCTAGCAAAGAAATCAATATATAAATTAGTCAACAATAAAAAATTAACAATTCAGAATAAAAGTAAAAAAAACTATTTTAAGCAAAGATCAATTAAAGATGGAAAAATAATTTGGAATAAAATGACAAACTTACAAATTTTTAATTTAGTTAGAGCAGTAACTAATCCCTATCCAGGGGCTTTTTGTTATAATAACAAAGAAAAAATAATTATTTATAAATGTAAAGCTATAAATACTAAATTACAACACATAAAGCCTGGAAGAGTTATTTACAAAAATAAGCACCCTGAAATAAGATGTAAAAAGGGATCAGTCAGAGTAATAAAGTCTTCAAAAAAACTATTAAATAATCAATTATTAATTTAAATTATGTTAGCAATTATTCAAGCAAGAGTTAACTCAAAAAGATTTCCAGAAAAAGTATTAAATAAAATTAATGACCATACGGTTTTAGAGCAGGTTATAAATCAGGTTAACGCTGTTTTTCCACGTAATAAAATTATCGTTGCTACATCAAAGGGCAAAAAAGACTTAAAAATTTGCCAAATTTGTAAACGAAAGGGCGTTAGATACTTTAGGGGTGATTTAAATAATGTAGCAAAAAGGTTTTATAGTATTTTAAAAAAATCAAATTCAAAATCATTTATAAGAATCTGTGCGGATAGTCCTTTTATAGATCCGATACTTGTAAAAAAATTTATTAAAATTTTTAAATTAAATAAACCTGACTTTCTTACGAATGTTATGCCCAGGTCTTTTCCAAAGGGACAATCAATAGAAATTTTTGACTCAAAAATATATAAAAAAAATTTTAGAAAAATTAAAAAAGAAAAAGATTTAGAGCATGTAACAACCTTTTTTTATTCAAATAAAAAAAAATTTAAATATCTTAATATTAAAAATACAAAAAATTTTTCAAAGATAAGTATGTGTATAGATTATCCTAAACAATTAAAAAACGCTAATGAGCTATTTCAAAAAATTAAAAATAAAAGAACTTTTAAAAACTGGAGAAGATATATTAATTATTTCAAATAGCTAAATTTTAGATAACAATTTTTCTAACTTTGTAAGTGTATTTTTTTTACTAAAATTTTCCAAATGTTTAAATGATATATGAGATTTTCTAATGGTTTTTTGATAATATTTTAAGGCATAAACAACATTGTCTTGAAAACTCTTATCATTACCTTGTTTGTATAAATATCCACCTTTTCCATTTTTAAGCATATAATTTGATAGACCAACATTTTTTGGTGCAACACATGGTATCGAATATGCTAAGGCCTCTCCTAAAACATTCGGCGTACCATCAAATTTAGATGTGACGCAAAATAGGTCAATAAGACTGTAATATTTTTCAAATGGTTTATCTATGTAATTCAAAAATTTAACATTCTTTGAGTTTTTAGAAACTTTTTTTAAACTATTAATTAATAGACCATTGCCTAAAATATATATTCTTATATTAATTTTTTTCTGTAGTTTTAACATATTTCTCAAAAAAAATATCGGGTCTTTACTCTCTACAAGTCTACCGATAAAAAAAACATTATAAATTTTTTTTATTTTATTTTTTTTAATAAATTTTTTTTCAAAAAAATTATTAATATGATGAGCGTTTTTTACTTTAAATTTTTTTATAAGTGATAATTTATTTTGTTTTGAATAAGTAACAACTAAATCAGCATACTTATAAAAGTAAATTTCAAAAGTATTTGTGAAACCTTTATAATTACGAAACTTTTGTTCGTCTTTATTGTAAATATTGAAGATAGGATTAGGTGTTCTCAGTATCAATTTAAAATTCATACCTACAAATTTAAGTAATAAAAGTAAAAAATGGTCATCAAGAGAAAAAATTTTAATTTTATTTTCTTTTAAGAAAAAAATTCTACATACACATAATATATTATTAAGTATTTTGAATTTATTAAAGAAATTTAGCTTAGGTTTTATAATTTGAATTTTTGAATAATTTTTTATTAATTTATGATCTGAGTTAGTAATCAAAACTATATTATAACTTTTTTTAAAATAATTAAAATAAACTTCAAATGTTCTTTTGATTCCATCATTAATAATATTAGGATAAAAAAAATAAATTTTTGGTTTCATTAAAAAATATTTATTAATCGTTCAGCTTATAAATAAGTATTAATATATTGACAATATTAATATTTAGTGGTCATTAATGGAATAGGCAATTAAAAATTTTTAAAAATCATGTCAAATATACTTGGAATAAAATACGGAGGTCATGATACCTCAGCTGCTATAATGGTAAAAGGAAAAATAATTGCTGCTTGTGCCCAAGAAAGATTTAGCTTAGACAAACATAGTAGGAAATTTCCGAATGATGCAATAAACGAATGTTTAAAAATAGCAAAAATTAAGATTAAGGATATTGACGAAATAGCTTTTGTAAATGATTTAAAGAGTTACATTAGAGAGATATACTTAAAACCTGCAATCAAAGACGATAAAAGACTTGATTTTATGTTTAATGATATTGATAGGATTTCAAAGTCATATTATATGGAAAACATATTAAGGGAAAAGCTTAAGTACAGAGGTAAAATTAACTTTTATCGACATCACCTATGTCATGTAGCAAGCACATATTACCCAAGTGGTTTTAAAAAAGCTCTTTGTGTAAGTTTAGATGGAGTCGGGGAATATGAAACTGGCATGATTGTAAGTGGAAAAAATGGAGAGTTAAAAGTGTTGTCTAGTGAAAACTTTTATCCTAACTCACTTGGTTTGGTTTACTCTGCAATAACTTATTTCTTGGGTTGGAAGCATCACTGTGATGAAGGTATAATAATGGGATTAGCGCCATTTGGAAATTTTAATAATATTGTACCTGGTACAAGAAAAACATATTTAGCATTCTTCAGAAATATAATCAGAGAAAAAGGGGATTTTAGTTTTGATATAAATCCTAAGTATATGGATTATTATAATCAAAGAGATAAGTGGGTATCTGATGAATTTATAAAAATTTTTGGAAAAAAACGTAAAAATTCTGCAAATGTTACTCAACATCACAAAGATATTGCCGCTGCACTACAAAAAAGATTAGAGGAGGTGGTAATTAAACAATTAACGATAGCAAATAAGAAATTTAAATTTGATAATTTATGTTTAGCTGGGGGAGTAGCTTTAAATTGCTCGATGAATGGAAAAATATTAGAAAAAAAAATATTTAAAAATATATTTGTAGCACCTGCTAGTGGAGATGATGGATGTGCAATTGGAGCATGTTATTTAGCATATAAAAAAAAAAACAGTAAACTTTCTCCAAAAAGAGATTTTAACTTTTATTTGGGCTCAAGATTTTCCAAGTCGTATGTAAAAAAAGTTTTAGATAAAAATAAAGTTAAATATACAGAACCAGAAAATTTGTATAAATCAACGGCAAAATTTATTGCAGATGGAAAAATTGTTGCATGGTTCCAAGGAGGTGCTGAATTTGGCCCTAGAGCTTTAGGTAATCGATCAATCCTTTGCAAACCTTTTCCAAAGAGCATGAAAGATTACCTTAATTTTAGAGTAAAATTTAGAGAGGGCTTTCGACCATTTGCACCAGCCGTATTAGAAAAGTATCAAAAAAATTATTTTAAAATTAATCAAATAAGCCCCCATATGCTAATAGCATCGAAAGTTAAAGATAGTAAAAAAAGCGAGATTCCAGCAATAGTTCATATAGATAAAACATGTAGAGTACAGACAGTAAATGAAAAATTGAATTATAAATTTAATAATCTTTTAGAGGAATTTAATAAGCTTACAAAAGTACCAGTTCTTTTAAATACTTCTTTTAATGTTAAAGGTCAGCCAATTGTTAATACACCACAACAAGCTATTGATACATTTAAGAGCACAAATATTGACCTATTAGTAATTGACGATTATATCTTACAAAAATAATTTAATGACAAAAATTAGCTTATCAAAACCTAGTATATTAAAAAAAGAGATAGAAATAATTAATAAATCATTGAGATCGGGATGGTTAACGCATGGCCCTAACAACTTAAAATTTGAAAAAAACTTTTCCAAATTTATAAAAACTAAATATGCAATTTCAATGAACTCTTGCACTAGTGCTTTAGAATGTGCTTTAAAAGTAATAAAAAAAAAAGGCGAAATAATAATTCCTAGTTGGACTTGGGTTTCAACTGCAAACGCAGTTCTTAATACTGGTAATACACCTGTTTTTGCAGATGTAGATCTAAATTCAAGAAATCTAACCGCACACCATATAAAAAGGAAAATAACTAACAAAACTGTTGGTGTTATTGTAGTTCACTATGGAGGTCTTCCGTGTCAGATGAAAGAAATAATTTCGTTAATAAAAAAGCATAAAATCGACTTGATAGAAGATAGTGCTGAAACACTTGGAGCAACTTGTGATAATAAATTTACTGGTTCTTTTGGTACTGGGTGCTTCTCTTTTTTTCCTACTAAAAATATTACAACAACAGAAGGCGGGATGTTATCTACTAATAATAAAAGTCACTATGAAAAAATAAAGTTAATAATTGCTCATGGAATCGACAAAAATTTAAAAAAACATTTCTGGCACAGAGAGTCTACTTTGCCTGGTCACAATTTTAGACTTCCTAATCATTTAGCAGCTTTAGGTGTTAGTCAATTAAAAAGATTAAATGTTTTTAACAAAAGAAGAAGAATAATAGCAAAAAAATATGATGTTTTTTTGAAAAAATTTGATAATTTTTTTGAAGTTCAAAAAATTGACAAAAATCTGAGCCATAGTTATCAAATGTATACTTTTCTAGTAAATTCTAAATATAGAAATAGTTTATTATATTTTCTAAAATCAAATAATATTGAGGCATCTGCTCACTTTGATCCGCCCCTTCATAGGCAAAAATATTTAAAAAAATACTCAAAAGAAAAATTAAAAAATACTGATGATCTTTCGAAAAAAATCATCACACTTCCTATGTATCCAGATTTAAAAGATGGACAGATTAAGAAAATACAACAAAAAATAAGTCAATGGTATAAACAAAATGCAAAATAAAACTTATTTAATAACTGGAGGTCTAGGTCTCATAGGATCAAATTTAGCAAAAAAGATTTATAAAAAAGTTAAAAATTCCAAGATTGTGATATTAGATAATTTTACAGTATATATTGATCCACTAAAACAGGTATATCAAGACCATAGAAAGGACAGATTTAAGAAAATAATTAATGAGAACGAATATAGAAATTCACAATCTAAAAGAATATTTGTAGAAAGAGGTAATGCCCAAGATCCAAAAATTGTAATAGAAATGTTACAAAAGTATAAACCACATATGATATTTCACACTGCTGCGATGCCCTTAGCAAGATTAAAAAATGCTACTGTAAAAGAATTTAGAGAAGGATCAGTTGATACTACTTCGAACTTATTAGAATGTGTTAAATATGTTCAGGATAACTCTAAATATCGCTTAAAAAGATTTTTATATATATCATCAAGTATGGTCTATGGCGATTTTAAGAAAAAATATGTAGTTGAGAATGATGAGCTAAGACCAAAAGAAATTTACGGTACAATGAAATTAGCTGGAGAGATAGTTACTAAGGGAATGTGCAAGGAAAACAGAATTCCTTATAATATTGTTAGACCATCAGCCGTTTATGGCCCTACCGATATGAATTTGAGAGTATCTCAATATTTTATAGAAAAAGCATTCCTCAATGAAAAAATTAGTATTCATGGAAAAAAAGAGTCTCTAGATTTTACATTTATAGATGATTTAGTAGACGGATGTTGGCTAGCAGCAAATTCAAAAAAAGGAGAGAATGAGACTTTTAACATTACATATGGAAAAGCAAGAACTTTATATGATTTTGTAATAATATTAAAAAAATATTTTAGAGGTTTAAAATATCAAATTGTTCAAAGAGATAAAAAAAGACCTAAAAGAGGTACATTAAAAAATGATAAAGCAAGAAAAATTTTAGGTTTCAAACCTAAAGTGGGTCTTGAAAAAGGTATTAGTCTTTATCTAAAACATTTTAAAAAACAAAAATGAAAATAATTGCGGAAATAGGTTGGAACCATCTTGGCGATATAGGGGTTGCAAAAAAAATGATTGATGCTGCAGATGAATCTGGGGCTGATTACTGCAAATTTCAGACCTGGTCTGTAAAAAATCTAAAAAAAGGCAGTTGGGATAATGATGGAAGAAGAGAGATATATAATAAAGCTGAGCTAACTTATGAAAATCATATCGAACTTAAAAAATACTGTGAGGATAAAAATATAAAATTCTTAACATCTATATTTAATATTCATGATGTAAATTTTTTGAAAAAAATCTCTCCAGAAATAATAAAAATTGGAAGTCCAGAAATATACAATATAGATTTGATTAAAGAATGTTTAACTAATTTTAATCAGGTCGTATTATCAACAGGCGCAGCAAAGTGGGATGAAATAAAAAGATTAAAAAATCTTGAAAATCTGAATAAACTTATATTGCTTCATTGTGTTTCGTCTTATCCTTGTAAACCAGAAAATGTAAATATGCCAAGAATGTTGGAACTAAAAAAAATTGTTCAAACAGTAGGATATAGTGGTCATTATCCTGGTATTGATGATGCAATGTTGGCTATTTGTAACGGCGCACAATTTGTTGAAAAACATTTTACAATAGATAAAAATTTGCCGGGTAGAGATAATAAATTTTCAATATTACCGAGTGATTTAAAAGCGCTTGTTAAATTTAAGGAAAATCATGAAAAAATGAAAGAATTCAACGGGCTCGACTTACAAGAATGTGAAAAAGATATATATCACAATGTTAGAGGTCGTTGGAATAGTTAAACATATTATTATAATGGATTTAGAGATAAATAAATTTTGTAATAATAATAATCTTAAAATTAAAAGTTTTAAAAAAAAAATTTTAATTGCTGATAGAGCATTGCCAGAAGCTGTAATTGTAAATTCACTAGCAGCATATTCTCTAAATAAAAATTTTAAATTTAATGCAGAAGTAATTACAGATGTGAGTAAAGAAAATGATCTATTAAAAGTCTATAAAAGTTTTGAAATAATAAAATTTCACCATGTAGCAATAAAATATAATTACAAAAACATATTGAATTTAATAATACCATTCATAGTTTCCTTAAATACAGTTGTAAAAATACTAATTTTAGGAAAACATTGGTTTGTAAAAAATTTTACATTTAAGAATATTTATTTTGGAGATTTATTTTATGACCAGTTTGCAAAATTTAATTTAAATTATATAAATAATAATTTTTTAAGTTTAAGTTTCTTTAAAATATTATTTATAGGGATATATAAAATTCATATTATTAACAAAGTCTTAGATCAAAATAAATACGAATATGTTTTATCTTCGACAACAGTATCTACCTCAGTAAGTGCAATTACTACAAAACTTTGTTTAAAGAGGAATATAAAAGTAATATCTTTAATAGCTAATCATTTCAGAGTTTTCAAAAATTTAAAAGAAGCATACAGATCTCAAATAAATATTACATCTAAATTATTAGACGAAATAATTAAGAAAAATAAAGATTGGAAAAAAAAGATTAATTTATATATCAAAGAAAGATTTGAGGGAAATCTAATAGATAGAGACGCAAGAGAAGCTTATAGAAATAAAAAAAATTTTTCAAAAAACGAGCTTTTAAAAAAATTAAAATTAAGTAACAAGTATAAGAGGATTGGTTTTTTTGCACCTCACTCATTCCACGACACCAGTTATCATCAAGGAAAACTAATTCATTTAAGTTTATATGATCATTTTACAAAAACAGTTGATATATTAGACAAATCAAAGAACACTATCTGGTTGATCAAGCCGCATCCAACTAGCATATTTTTTGATGGAAAAGATTTAGTTCGAGATTACATAATGTCAAAAAAAAATAAAAATTTAGTACTTTGTCCTAAAGATCTTAATAATTATTCTATTATAAACTTTTCAGACATAATAGTTACATGCAGGGGTACAATTGCCTTAGAAGCAGGTTGCTTTGGTAAAAAGACAGTTCTTGGTGGACAGGCATTCTATTCAGATTTAAATTTTTCATTTCTACCAAAAAATAAATATGATTATGAAAAAGTTCTATTAAATGAAAATTTAAAATTTAAGCTTAAAAAAAAAGAAATTGAAACCTGTAAAAAAGCTTTTTTTATGCAGACCTTCAGAAATTCTTATATAAAATCTGATATTTTACCAATAGATAAATATTTAGATGTTTCTTTAGATGACAAAAGTGTAATAACAAAAAAATATTCCTATCATAGACAAGACAAAAAAAGTTACAAAAACTATTTTAATTTAGTTAATAAACAACTAAAAACAAAAACGCTTATTGACGATGGATTTTATATCAATTTAAATAAATTTATTAAAAACTTAAACAGGTGATTAAAAAATTATATCATTTTTTATCTACTAAAGATAAACAGAAATTTATTTTACTTTTTGTTCTATATTTGCCAGTAATTTTTTTAGAAACTATAAGTATAGGGTCTCTTCCAGCATTTATTATTTTTATATTAGACCCTATTAAAATAATAGAATGGATTGATATTAAGTCACTAGAAACATTAATATTTAATTTAAGCGATGCTCAAAGAGCATTTTATGGACTTTTAATTGTTGCTATACTATTCATTTTAAAAGCTGTAACAATTATATTGGTTAGTTATTACGAACTAAATTTCCAAAAACAAATAGATTTGCAAACTTCAAAGAAATTATTTAGTAAGTATATACTCTCCACTTATCTATTTCATGTATATAACAACCCGTCTGAGTTAACCCAAAATTTAAATGATATAAGACGTACCACTTCAGTGATTTTTGGATTTAGTACAATTCTTAAAGAAACATTAATTATTTGTGCTATATCAACGGTTTTAATATTTTCAAACTTTAAACTATTTTTATATTTATTTCTAATTTTAATAGTACCAGTATTATTCTTGTACAACTATTTTAAAAATATACTGGTTGAAAAGGGTGAAATCGCAAGAATATTCAGAACAAAAAGATTAAAAACAATTTCAGAAAGTTTAAATAATATTAAATTTATAAAACTAAGAACACTAGAAACTTTTGTAATTAATTATTTTAAAGAAAATAATTATAAAGCAATACACCAGGATATGATTGCGTCTTTTGTTTCTAAAATTCCAAGAATAATACTTGAGACTTTTGCTATAATAACAATTCTAACTATTGTATATTATCTATATTTGTCCGTGGGAAATATAAAAGATATTATTCCAATTTTAACTTTGTTAATTGTAAGTATTGTGAGATTTATTCCAAGTGTTGGTAATATTTTAATATCTATAAATAATTATAAGTTTCATCTCCCTGCAATGAAAAATTTCAATTTGTTATTTGAGAACCCATCACAACTCTTAGAAGAGCAAGATAGTTTTAAGTCTCAAAGCAAGATTACTTTTGAAAATGAGATAAATATTGAGAATCTTTCATTTCATTATCCAAATAACAATATTCAAATTATTAAAAATTTATCATTCAATATAAAAAAAAATCAAAAAATTGGAATCTTTGGAAAATCTGGCAAGGGCAAATCGACATTACTTAATTTAATATTAGGATTATACTCACCAGTTGAAGGACGTATCTTATCAGACAAAACAGAGATTAAAGAAAACTTAAAAAGTTGGCACTCAAAAATTGGTTATGTTCCACAAAAAATAACATTATTTGATGAAACGATTAAGAATAATATTTGCTTTGGGGTGGACGATGCCAAAATAGATGAAAATCACTTTAAAAATATTATTAAACAAACTGAGCTTGAGAGCTTTATAAATACATTACCTCAGAGGCAAAATACTAATGTAGGACATGAAGGAAATATAGTTTCAGGAGGACAATTACAAAGAATTGGTATTGCACGAGCTCTATATAACAAACCTAAAATATTAATTTTGGATGAACCAACGAGCTCTTTAGATGAAGAAATAGAGAGTGCAATAATAAAATCTCTTTTTAAAAATAGTAATTTAACTATAATTCTAATATCTCATAATAAAATGATTATAGATATGTGCGATAAAGTTATAAATTTAAATGATTAAATAAATGTCAACTTAAATTCTTTTTTAACTGATCAATTAAATGGTTTATTTCTAAAAATTCTTTTTGATTTTCACAAAAATTACTTATTTTCTCGCGAATTAACCTTTTTTTATTTTCGTCAGTAAATCTTGTACCAGAAAATTTGACCCCCAAGTCTTTTTTAGCGTATTCTTTCGAATTAACATATAAAATTTTTTCTATTAATTCGTCAGACAAAATTTCATAATTCACAAACTTTAAAATTTTAATAAAAGTTTTTTTTTCATCTTTAATTAAACTTTCAAAATCAATTAATAAAAATTGATCAGTTTTATTTTGGTTTGTATAATTTAACCAATAAGTTATATATTTTTTATAATCAGATATCTGGTTTAGAATTAACTTCGTATCTATCTCATCTTTAATTGCATAATCAGATCTTTCTCTCCAAGAATATCTTGATATCAACCAATCCAAACAATCTCTAAACAATATAACTGGTCGCATTTTTTCAACTTTAAATAAATTTGGCATTAATGTAATACCTTGAGAAGGATAAGGATATCTACTCAAAATAATCTTTTTTTTATTAAATTCCTGTTCTGTATAAAATTTGAAATTAAATTTATGCTTTTCGAGTTCTATAAAATTAAAAATATCACCTGAAATTATTGGTGATGCACTAAACATCCATTTATTTGTAAGGTTATTGAATTTAGGAATACCATTACCAATTTTGTAAAATATTTCAAAATGACTTGATAAAAGATATCTTACAAAATTTCCACCAGATGATGGAGATGAAATTAAAAAATTAACTTTACTTTGGTCATTTTTAGTAATTATGTTTATTTCATTTAAAATTTCTTTTTTTTTTGATCGAATTTTTTCGAAAAAAATTAAATTAAAAATAATTTTAAATATAATTTTATTAACACCATTATTTTCTAAAAATTTAGGCCATAAACTTACTCTCAAGTGTTTACCTAAAATAACCAGTTTCCATCTAATGTCGTAATTTCTAAGGAAATTTTTAAAAATTTTGAGATTTAATTTCACAATTTACTATATAAATAAGCTTAGATTCTGCTACAACATACATTTCAAAAGATTAAATTACAATATTATTTGGTAATTAAAAAAAAACATATAATTTTTAAAGCTTACAATGTTATGATCTTAAATAAACATTTATATGATAAAGCTACCTAAATTTAATAGTCAGTCAATGTATGACTATGAGACTTATTTTAATTTAACAACCAACGAGGAAAGGCTTGGAAAGCTTCTTGTTCACTATGAAGTAATGAAAATTGCAAGAAAAATTCCAGGAGAAGTAGTTGAGTGCGGCGTATTCAAAGGCACTTCGTTAGTAAGGTTTTCATTATATAGAAATATGCTTGGTGGAAAAGATTCATCTAGAATTTTAGCTTTTGATACATTTTCTAATAATTATCCAAAAACAAAATTTAAAGAAGATATTAAACAAAGAAATCACTGGATTAAAACTGCTGGTGCAGCATCTATTGGTTCAAAACAACTTTCACAAATCCTAAAAAGAAAAAAAATATCAAATTTTAGTATAATTAAAGGAGATGTATTAAAAACAATTCCCAAGTTTGTAAAAAAAAACCCAGGTTTAAAAATATCTTTATTGAATGTAGATATAGATTTTGTTGAACCAACATTAGTTGTTTTAAAAAATTTTTATCCGTTAGTGAGCAAGGGTGGTGTAATTCTTTTTGATAATTATGCTGGAAGGGGGAATTCTGGAAATTATCTTCATGGAGATACAAAGGCAATAGATGATTTTTTGAAAAATAAAAAACAGAAAATTAAGCGATTTCCATTTGCCGCTCGTCCTTGTTATATTGTAAAAAACTAAATAAAATTATTTAAGTTTTTAAATAATTCTTCGGATATTTTTTTTAAAGATTTATTAAAATTATTTTCTATAATTATATTTGGATTTTTTGGAATATCAGGTTTTATATGCAAGCCCACAACATTTTTTTTAAGATTATATACATTTTTCTTCTTTCCAAATTTTATTATTTTTTTGACATCAGATTTTATGTAAACATAAATTAAATTTTTGATACCCGATTTCCACAAGTCATATGCTTTTTTATTTAAACATACATTGTTGTAAATCACATTTATATTTTGTCCTAAAAATAAATTTATAAGATGCAACACTGGTTTTGAACTTTTAGTTCTTTCATATTTGCTAAATCCATAATTTTTACCCACAGATGAGAGGAATTCTCTTATCTCATTCCCATCCAATAAAACTGTCTTACCTATTTTGTTTTCAACTTTTTTAAAAATTAATTTTGATAAAGTGGATTTTCCCACACCCGAAAGACCAAAAATTATAATACATTTAGGCTGCTTTTTCATTTGTATATAAGAATATTGAATCGAAATTTACTATTTTCTTTTTTAATTAAATTTTGATTAAAAATTTTAATTTTATGGTCTTTGAGAAATGATATTTTTCTAAACATATTTTTTTTATAAAACAGGTGTTTTAATTTACTATATTTTTTCTTAAAGTCTTTTCTTCCAATGTTATTTACAACAGTTTTTTTCCAATCATTGTATTTATTTTTATCAGGTATATCCAATAAAATTATTATTGTTCTATTATTAGATAAATTAATTATTTGTTTAATTACTTTTTTTGCATAAGTAAAATTCTTAAAATACTGAAAAATTGAGTTTGCAAATATAAAGTCATAATTAAATCTTTTACACTTTGTTAAATCAATTGCACTAGTTTGGTAAAAAATTGCTTTGGGCATTGTATATTTACAATGTTTTAAAAGTGTATTTGAATAATCTATTCCTACACAGTTTATTTTTTTTTCATAAAATGGAAGCAGAAATGCCCCAGCGCCGCAACCAACTTCAAGTACTGTATGATTAGAATTGATTTTATGTTTTTTAATAAAATAATTTATATACTCTCTCCAAGTTTTAACATTTATATTTGAGGATGGACTGATATGCCCGTTTAAACTTAGTAAATCCTCTAATTTTTTTGATCTTACTTTTTTTCCCTTATTCTCCCATATTTTCTTCCAACTTATCTTTTGATTATAAATCATAGTTTCAACAATATTTATTGAATAAATTAAAATTAAATAAAATTCTACAAAAATGTCTAATAGTATAAAATTTTATATATTCAAAATTTATGAGTAAAAATTATATAGTTGAATTTATTGGAATGCCAGGATCAGGCAAAACTTTTTTACAAAATAAAGTAATAAAATATATTAAAATAAAAGATTATAAAAAAGTAACAAATAATTTTAAAATATTAAATAAATGGTCAAAATTAATTTTTTTTATTTTATTCATTTTTAAAAAACCAATATTTGCTCTAAAAACAATTGTTTTAATAAAAACGTCTAAAGGTATGCCAAATGAAAAGAACAAACATTTATATTATTTTTTTAATGAAGCATCTTTATATTCATATTTTAATTCATTAAATAAAAATTTAATTATTATAAATAGCGAGGGCTTTCTTTATAGAAGCTGCTTTTATTTTCATCCTAAAAGTTTTTTGTTCAATTTAGAAAATTATATTAAAGAGGTTCCAAAAGTCGATTTAATTGTATTTGTCAAAAGTAATAAAACAATCAATATAAAGAGAGCAAATTCCAGAAAAAAAGAATATAATTACAATTTTGATGATATTAAAACTTATAAAGAAAAAGATGAATTAATTGATAAGATAGTTAATATTTATAAAAATAAAAAAAATTGTAATATAATAAACTTATCTAATTCAAAAAATAAATTAAATAAGATTAAAATAAAAAAAATTGTCAATATTATTAAAAATGAGAATATTGCATATTAACGGAACATCTTATGGAGGTGCCGCAAATTTTGTATTTGATTTGCACGAAGAATTTTTGAAAAAAAATGTATCCTCTTTTGTTTATTCGCCAAAGAGAAGAAATATAAATAACGCCTTATACCCTAAATCAATTTTTTTTAAACTTCATAATCTTATTAAAATAATATTAAATAAAATTATAAATAAAATTTTTATAAAGTCTAATAATACAATTACTCTTTCTCTTTTTAATTCTTTTGAAATTTCTAAAATTATAAAAGAAACGAAACCTGATCTTGTAAATATTCATTGGCTAGGAAACGAATTCATGTCTTTAAAAGAAGTGCAATCTATCAAAGTCCCGATAGTTTGGACATTACATGACATGTGGATATTTCAACCATTTTTACATTACACATCCGAAAGATATAAAATAAATTCAAAACAGTTTTTTAGTAATTATCTGTTACAAAGAAAAAAAAAACTAAGAAAAAAAAATATAAATTTTATTTCTACATCTGATTGGATGTTACAGCAAATTGAGGATTCAAATTTATTTTATAAACACCAATTAAAAAAAATATCTTGTGGCGTAAATTTTGAAATATGGAAACCAGAAGATAAACAAAACTGCAAAAAATTATTCAACTTAGATAACAACAAAAAAATAATTTTATATATGTCAATTGGTGGCAATAATATTAGAAAAGGATTAAACTTGTTAATCGATTCTCTTCAGTTTGTTAAAAATGATTTCCAACTAGTCATAGTCGGTGATCAATATCCAACTAATATACCAAAGCAACTAAACTACAAATTTATTGATAGTCCAAAAGACGTCTATACACGAAGATCTCTTTATAACGCTGCAGATTTATTAGCAGCACCAAGCATACTAGAAGCTTTTGGGTTAGTTGCGTTAGAAGCTTCGGCTTGTAATTTGCCGTCCGTTATTTTTAATAAAACTGGATTAACTGAAGTTATTAAACACAAAGAAAACGGATATGTATCAGAATTTAGCAACATAAAGGACTATGCTAGAGGTATTGATTGGATATTTGATGAATTATCAGAGAATCCAAAAAGATTTGAAAATATTAAAAACCAAGTTAAAAACAAATTTGATATCAAATATATCTCAAATATGTATTTAGATATCTATAAGAATTTAATAAATGATAAAAAAAAATAGAAAAAAGAAAATAATGGTAGATATGTCAGCTACTCTAATCCATCATGGCCATATTAGGTTAATTAAAAAAGCTAATAAATATGGTGATGTAATTATTGCATTAACATCAGACCAAGAAGTTAAAAAGAGTAAAGGATATATGCCAGAATTGAGTTTTAAATTTAGGAGAGAAATTTTATCCGAGATAAAAGGAGTGAAAAAAATTGTGGCATCAAAATTTATAGTCACCCAAAATTTCTTGGATAAACATAAAATTGATACATTGATATCTGGGAGTGACTATAAAAAAAGGAAATTTAAAACTAAAACTATAAATTTTCAAAGAACAAAATCAATTAGTAGTAGTTTGTTAAGAAAAAAAGCTTCAAAAATATATTTAAATAATAATGAAAAATAAAATAGTTTATATTAGTTTGTCAGTAGATATATTACATCATGGTCATATTAATTTAATTAACCATGCAAAAAAATATGGAAAAGTTATTGCAGGACTTTTAACAGACAAAGCAATTGCTAGCCATAAAAGACTTCCATTGCTTAATTTTGAACAGAGAAAAAAAATATTAGAAAACATCAGTGGTATTCATAATGTAGTTAAACAATCAGATTGGGACTACTCAATAAATATTTTAAAAATAAAACCAGATTTTATGGTTCATGGCGATGATTGGAAATATGGAAAAGATAAAGATTTAAGACAAAAAGCAGTAAATTCTTTAAGAAAAGTTGGCGGAAAATTAATAGAAATTCCTTTTACAAGAAATATATCAAGTTCAGCGATTCAAGAAAGAATTTATGAGCAAGGTACAACCACATCTAACAGGCAAATTATTTTACAAAGACTACTTGAGGTTAAAAATATTTGTAAATTCTTAGAAGCACACAGTCCTTTATCAGCAATAATTGCAGAAAAAACTTTTTATAAAAATAAAAATGGTATTAAAGAAGAATTTGACGGATTTTGGTCTAGCTCACTTACTGATTCTACTTTGAGGGGCAAACCAGATATTGAAGTTTTAGATATTAATCAAAGATTATCAAATGTTAATGACATTTTTGATGTAACAACTAAACCCCTTATAATAGATATAGATACAGGAGGCAAAATAGAACATTTAGAAATAAACCTTAAAACTATTGAAAGATCAGGTGTATCAGCTGTGATAATGGAGGACAAAAAAGGTCTTAAAAAAAATTCATTATTTGGTAATCAAGTTAAGCAGCAGCAAGAAAATACCAAAGATTTTTGTAAAAAAATATCTGCAAGCAAAAAAGCAGTTAATAAAGTTATGGTAATAGCTAGAGTAGAAAGCTTAATTTTAGGAAAATCCATGGAAGACGCGCTGAAAAGATCAGAAAAGTATGTAGAGGCTGGAGCAGATGGAATAATGATACATAGCAAAGATAAAAGCGCGAGCAAAGTGCTTAAATTTGCAGAAAAATTTAAAAAAAATTATCAAAATATCCCTTTAGTTGCAGTTCCATCTAGTTATAATTCTATAAGAGAGAAGCAACTTGAAAACTCTGGTTTTAATATTCTTATATATGCAAATCATATGTTGAGAGCATCTTACCCGGCTATGAAAAAAGTAGCATATGAAATTTTGAAAAATGGTAGATCTTTTGAATCTGACAAATCATTGTTGAGTATTAAGAATATTTTAGAGCTTATACCTGGTACAAAATAATAATATGATAAATATTAGTAGATTTGTCGAAGAATTAAAAAAAAATAACTTAGATTTTTGCTCTGGTGTACCAGACTCGTTATTTAAGGATTTATGTTTTGAGTTTGAAAAAGAATTTAAAAAAAAACACCTTACAGCAGCTAATGAGGGCTCAGCTATCGCTTTAGGAATTGGATATCATCTGTCCTCAAAAAAAATTCCAATTATTTATATGCAAAACTCTGGGTTAGGCAATGCAATTAATCCACTGATATCATTGGCTGATAAAAAGGTATACAACATTCCAATGTTTCTCATAATAGGATGGAGAGGTGAAATTAAAAAAAATTTTAAAGATGAACCCCAACATCTGACTCAAGGAAAAGTCACTGAAAAGTTTTTATCAAACTTAAGTATTAAGTATAAAATTCTAGATAAGAATAGCGATTATAAAAAAATTGTAAAAAAACTTTCTGAAAAAGCAAAAAAATCAAATGAGTTAGTTGCCTTACTAGTCAGAAAAAATACTTTTGAAAGCAAAAATAAAGTAAAAGTAAAAAATTCGAAATTTTTACTTAGAGAAGAAGTTTTAAATTTAATTTTGAAAAAAATCCCAAGCAAATCCATAATTGTATCAACTACCGGAATTCTATCAAGAGAATTAAATGAAATGATTAAATTAAAAAATTTAAAATTAAATAATTTTATGTGTGTTGGAGGAATGGGGCATGCTATTTCTGTAGCAGCTGGAATGGCATCAAATTTAAAAAAAAAAAGTTTATTGTTTTGATGGTGATGGAGCTATTACTATGCATCTTGGTTCATTAGCTACTAGCTCCAAAAAAAACAACATTGTGCATATTATTTTAAATAATTTTAGCCACGAATCCGTAGGCGGCCACGAAAACTCAGCTAAACATGTTAAGTTTTACAGGCTTGCTAAAGAGTTGGGATATAAAACTACCTATCTTTGTAAAAATAAAAATGAAATACTGCAAAGTATTAAAAAATCTCAATATTCGAAAAAAAGTACTTTTATTGAGATAATCACTAAAAATGGGCATAGAAAAAATATTTCAAGACCAAAGGAAAAAATGATTAGTCTAAAAAATAATTTTATCAAGAAAGTTACTAATGAAAAAATTAATAAATAAATTTATAAGCATACAAAATTCTAAGAAAAAACTTTTTACTCCTGGACCGGCTAGTCTACTTAGTGAAAATATAACATCAATTCAGCCGTGCTTTGGTAGGGGTGATCCATTGTATGAGAAAATTGAAAATGATGTATTGAAAAGGATAAAAAAAATTACTGGACACAAGTATATAGCCAGATTGCAAGGAGCTGCTAGTTTAGCACTTGAAATAATGATTAGTAATTTTTTATACGGTAAAGTTCTTATAATTAAGACAGGAGTATATTCAGACAGATTAAATTTTATGTGTAAAACCAGCAAAAAAATATACAAAAATATCAGAAGAATTGATTATATAAATCATAAGGAAATTTGGGATATATCAAATAAATATGACTGGATAATAGGTTGTCCTGTTGAGACAAGCATTGGGTACAAAATCCCAATCTTAGATTTATATAAATTAAAAAAGAGACTTAAATCTAAACTTGCTTTAGATGCCACTGCATCAGTAGGTCTAGAGAAAAATCACTCATTATCTGATGTTGCAGCTTTTAGTTCATGTAAAGGGTTATTCGGATTAACTGGTGGATCTTTTGTTGTATTCAATAGAAAAAATTATAATAAAATTAATCAATTCAATTTAGATGTAAATAATCATTTAAATAAAAAAATGACAGGTCCATATCATGCTATATGCTCATTATATGATGTCCTAAAAAATTATAATAAATTCAAGCACGCAGTTGTAGTCAATAAAAAATATTTCTTAATGAAAATGGAAAAATATTTAGTATATCCAATTAAAAATCAGCCAAATTTATGCACACTTATTAACCAAAAAATTTACAGTAAAAATGAAAATATAATATTATACCAAAGTAGAGCAGACATAACTGGTTCTGTTGTATGTCATTTAGGAGAGGTTCATCTTAAAACAAAGGCAAGGGGAAAAATAATTGATTCTATTAAACTAAATGTTTAATATAATTATGAAATTCTATTAGTCTGCTCTTATAGTAATTTTTTTTATACAAGGGTTTTAACTTAAATTTTCTTTCCTCTAACGGGTAATTACTTAGAAAACTAGATATATTTTTCGAGCTATCATAAATATATGAAAAGTGTTTATTTTTTTTATTTTTAATCATTAATTTATATTTGTTTAAATTATTGAATATATTAGAAATTTTAGATGCTAAATTTTTTCTATTAGTATATATGCATATCGACTTATTTTTTTTTATTGCTCTAGGTTTATTTACATTGTTAATTCTCATTGGCCAATCACTACAACTAACTGATGGAACATTGAACAATAAAGCTTCATATATACAGCTTGACTCGTCTGTGACCAAAATATCGGTCTTGCTGTAAAATTTCATAATATTTTCTTTAGAATTAATAATTTGAGCTCTAACACCTAATTTTTTTTTTGCATAAATATTAATTTTTTTATTATTTTCTCTAAGATCTTTAAATTTAATTTTATCTCTTTTTTGATTCCATGGCAGATGTTTGATTAATAGTCTTATGTTAGTATTTGTAATCGCGTCAACTACATCTTTTCCTTTATTATCAGTTTCAAAACAAGGGGCATATAAAATTGATCTAACGTTTTTTTTCTTATTTTTTTTTAGTAGTGCTTCAGATTTTGGCCATCCCATTAGAAGCATACCTTTTTTTGGACGCGATCCATCATACCAAGATGATTGCTTCCACATATCAGCCCAATTTCTTCCAGGTAAAATACCATAATCAAATCTACTCCAATTTTCTTTAAGCCAAAAATTTGGCCAAAACAATTTACCTTGGTCCATCCCACCAATAGTTATAAATGAAATCTTCGAATATATTTTATCAATATATTTTGGAACATCAGAATAAAAACCAAAGTCTGACTTAATATTTAAATTTTTGGTGAATATTACATCAAATTTTTTTTTATCAACCTTATTTGCAATATATTCAAAAAGATGTTTTTGTGGCAGATCTTGATAGTAAAAAGCAATTTTTTTTTTCATTAGTTAAACTTTATAACTAAATTTAATTCCCTCAGGGCGTTTATTGTTTGGAGGGTAGGATAATTCTTTATCTTTTAAATAAGCTTTCCTAAAGTTACCATCAGAGGACTTATTATAAGTTAAATAAACTTGGACTCGGGATTTTTTACTCCTATTAGAATTAGATTTATGAGGTACATAGTTATTAAAAAACACTACATCTCCAGGAGACATTATAAAAGACTTAAAATTAGGTTTTTTTAGATCTAAGTATTTAAGCGGTTTCATATTATTATTTATAATTTTTTTAGAGTTATTTCCAGATATATCAAATTGCAAGCATCCATTTTTCAAATTACTGCTCTCTAACGCCACCAATACAGAAATAAATTTTTTACAAAATTTATTCCAGCCAGCTTGAGAGTCTTGGTGTAGTTTATCTTGTCTACATCCGGATAATTTATAATTTATTTTTTCTTTAAATAAAGTTGCTTTACCATTAAAGAGAATATTTAAATTACTCAAAATTTTTTTATTTTTTACAAGTTTTGTTAAATTTTTCTCTTTATTCAAGAAGTTTTCAACTCTAACTAATATTTCTTTTTTTTTGTTTAATATACTTTTTTCGAAGTACTTAGAAACCTTTGTGTCAAAATTTTTTTTATTTTTTATCTTATTTGCTGACATTAAGCATTGTTCTATTTCACTTGCAGGAATTAAATTTCGTTTAAATATAAAACCATACTTTTTGAAATATTTAATGTCGTTTTTATTTATCATTTATCTACATTTATATAATAATTAATCAAATTTCAAAAATTAAATTGAATATTTAAAATATATTTTTTTATTTTAGTGATTTTTTTTCTAATGTCTCGATCATTTTATAAAGCATTTGTTTTTTATTAAGTTTATGTGTTTGGATCAAAATAGCATCCTTTACTTTTTTTAATGGACTATGAGTTCTATTTTTGTCTAATCTAGTTCTGTTTTTTAGTGAGCGACTTACCTCTTTTAAAGGAGTTTTTTTTTTTAAATCAATCCATCTTCTGTAGCTCGCAACATTAATGTTACACTTAAAATAAAACGCTACATCATATTTTGGTCTTCTGCTAAGAATTTTACTTGCTATATCTCTGCCCTCTACACATATACGATTATTATTTTTTATTATTTTTCTTTGTGTTATATTAACTATCTCCCTAACTTTTTTAATCTTAGCTAAGTAGCCTACATGATCGCTAATTTTCTGACTATGTAAATTTTCTGAAGCAATTTTTTTATAGGATAAATTTTTGAATTTCTTTTTTAAAAAAGATATAACGTTTTTTGGTTTTTCTTCTATTACAAGCTTACTTGCATACCTATAAAATAAACCTGAATTTATTAATTTCAAATTATATTTTTTCGAAATTAATTTTGCTCCTGTGCTTTTTCCGCTAGCAGCTTCACCATCGCAAGCAATAATAAGGGATTTTTTTAATTTTTTTTTCAACATAAATTTTTATTCTTAACAATTAATTATTAGTTAGACAATATTTTAGTAAATGAGTTGAAGTGATACAAAAAGGAAAATTTTTTTGTTTCTCTTTTTGCAAGAATTTTTTTTTTAAATTTGTTAGATAAATCATCTTTCATAAATTCATTAAATTTTAATAAAAAATCATGAGAATTGTTATTTTCAAATAAATACCCCCCTTTACCATTTAATAGAAACTCTTTTGGACCATTTTTACAATTAGCTGAAATGATATTTAAATTACAGGCTGCAGCTTCAACTATTACAAATCCTATTTCTTCCCATAATGAAGAGAGAACCAAAACTTCAGCTTTTTTTAAGTATTTATAAACATTTGATTGAAAACCCATTAAAAAAATATCTTTTTCTAAATTAAGTTCACTTATTTTTTTTTCAATTTCACCTCTTAATTCACCTTCTCCCATTATTACAAGTTTTATATTTGTATACTTTTGTTTAATAATTTTAAAATTTTTTATAACCAAAGAAAAATTTTTTTGTCTTGTCAATCTACCAATACATAAAATAAATTTTTCATTAATTATTTTTTGCGGAATATCATCATAATTTTTCAGTCTAATTATTTCTTTATAGCTAATAATAGGATCATATAAAACGCATAATTTTTTTTCATCAAAAATTTTTAAATCTTTAAATTGTAAATATAAATCATAAGATGGAAATGTAATTTTATAAATTTTGCTGGATGCAATTTTCCATAATAATTTTCTTAAAATATTCATCTTAGGATAACCAGAAATACGTAGAATTATTTTTGTTTTTAAATTAAAAATAATTTTTAAAAATAATGGCAAAGATGTAATTAATTGAATTACTAAATAATCCGGTTTTTCCTTTTGAACAAGTTTTTTTAAAGGCAAAAAACAAGAAATAAAAATTATAATATAAGTTAGTCTACTTTTAAAAAAACCTCCTTGTGGCAAAAACTTATAAAATTTAAAATTTCGAAGATTGATCATTTTGTCTTTTTCTTCAAAATTGTCCCATTCACCAACAGAATTGATAATCTTAGTTTGAATTTTATTTTTAGAATAATGCTCCATAATAAACGCTGAATTTAAAACTGCTTTAATAGTGCCTATATTACCAATCCAAGGAGCCCAATAGAAAATTTTCATAAATAAAATATTAATTAAACCTATTTATTATTCAATTTTTTAATTGTATATAATTATTATAGTTTTATCAAAATACATAGTTTTTACTATTGATATTAATGTCTAAAAAAAAAATTTACTCAAAAAAAAAATTAATAATTTTTGCTCCATTTATGGAAAATGGCGGCATTGAAAAAAATTTAATTTTGTTAACAAATTATTTTTCTAACAAAAATAAAAATGTGGTTCTAATCACATTTGAGAGGAAAAATAAGAAATTTTTTAACAACAAAGTCAAAGTAATTTTTCCAAATTTTTATCTTCCAAATTTGTTAAAAAGCCGAAATTTTATAAATATAATCTGTTTGCTAATTCTTGTAAGATATATTTTAAATAATAGAAATAGTTTGGTCATATCTTTTCAATCAAATTTATACGTGACTTTGATAGCTAAAATATTCAACGCAAAAAATATAATTAGAATAGCATCTTATGGATGGATGAAAAATAAATTTAAAAAAATAATATTTTATATTTTATTAAGGTTACCTACCGAGATTGTAGTAAATAGTAACGAAATGAAGAAAGTTCTCAAAAAAGAATTTAATATAAATACTAAATGTATTTATAATCCACTCGATACTAAAATCATAAACAAATCAAAATTTACAAAAAAAAAATATTTTAGTGCAAGTAAAAAAACATTAAAAATTTTATTTTTAGCAAGACTAGTTGATGCAAAAGATCCGATTACATTTCTTAGAGGTATAAAAAAAGTAAACACAAAAATTAAATTTCAAGCACTTATAGTTGGAAATGGAAGCATGAGAAATTCTGTTAGAAAAAAAATTAAGGAGTATAATTTAAACCAAAAAGTAAAATTGCTTAAATATAGCGAGTATCCAATGCAACCGTTAAATCAATGTAATTTATTGGTACTTACTTCAAAGTTTGAGGGTTTGCCCAATGTCTTAATTGAAGCCCAATACCTTAAAAAATATATAATATCGACTAATTGTAAGACTGGACCTAAAGAAATATTAAAAAATGGAAATTTTGGTTCACTTATTAATGTTGGTGATCATAATCAACTAGCTAAACAAATTGAATTTTTTTATTATAATCAAAATTCTAAGATAATAAAAAAAAAAATTAAACTTGGTTTTAATCATTTAAATAGGTTTGACTTATCTTTAAATTGTAAAAAATTTCAACAAATAGTTGAAAAGTATTAATTATTTTTAATGGATAAAAAAAATATAGTTTTCTTCTTACCTAATTTTTCTTATGGAGGTGCAGGAAATTCTATTCTTAATATTTGCAAATATTTAAATAAAAAAAAATATAAAATTTTCGTTTTATCTATAAACAATAACTTCTATAAAAATGAATTAAGCAAATATTGCCAAGAAGTAGTTCAGATCAATGCTGTATCTACCTTGATGTCTTTAAATAAAATAAGACATTACTTAAAAAAATTCGATAAAAAAGATACACTCATAGTCTCTAACATTAATTACGCAAATGCATTATTTGTTATTTATTTTAAAGTAATTCACAAATTTAAATTAATATTAATTGAGAGAACACCCTTACAAGAATTATTTACATACTTTAGTTTTAAAGATTTTACAAAAAAATTAATTATTAAATTTATAATAAAATTTTTTTATAAAAAAGCAGATAAAGTTATAGCTAATTCTAGAAAGACTGCCAATGATTTTACTAAGTTTACAAAAAAAAAATGTCAATATGTTTATCCTTTAACTATAAGAAAAATAGAACGTTACAAAAGAAAAAAGCTAAATAGAAAAGAAATAATAAATTGTATGACGATAAGTAGACTTTCTAAAGAAAAAAACTTAATTGAAATATTGTCATCAATGAAAGATTTAAACAATAAAAGAATTTTTTTTAATATCCTAGGTAATGGAGATGAAAAAAATAATTTAAAAAAATTTATTCGTGAAAATAAAATTAGTTCTAAAATATTTAGTTACTCAGAAAAAAATAAATATAAATTATTTAAAATTTGTAAATTATATATTTGTAGCTCATATTTTGAGGGTTTTCCAAATGCAATTGTTGAAGCATTAAATAATAATATTCCTGTACTATCTTCAAATAACCATGGCGGAATAAATGAAATACTTTTAAATAACAAAGGTGGAGAAACATATAAAGTAGGCAATAAACATGACTTAATCTATAAAATTAAAAAAATATTAGGTAATTACGGACACTACACAAAAAAAACCCTTTTTGCTAAAAAGAAAATAAACCGGTTTACAAATAAAAATATAAAAAATTATGAAAAAATTTTTGATCAAGTGTAAATATTATTAATAAAATTTATTTATATAAATCTTTATTCAACCTAAACCAATTATGAGTATTCTTTATAGCTTCAAAAAAGTTTTTAAATTTGTAATTTTTAATTAATTTCAAAATTTTTCTATTATCACCGTGTGATTTATAAATATCTGATTTTTGAAATCCTCTTTTTAATATTTTAATTTTTGGAGAAATTTTTTGAAAATAATTTATTGTATTTGTTAAACCAACAGGATTATTAGAACATATATTATAAACCTCACTTCCTAAAATTTTTTTTGTTCTCAATTTTATTAATATATTTGTAACATCATCAATGTATGTAAAATCTCTTATGTGGTTTCCATAATTATTCAAATAAAACTTTTTTGAGTTGTAAACTGCATTTAAATATTTAATCATAAACATGTCAGGACGACCCCATTCTCCAAATACGGTAAAGAATCTTATACCTATACTTTTAAATTTGAAACTATCAAAAAATACTCTGGCAATTTCTTCGTTAGTTTTTTTTGTGATGCCATAATAGTTTTTTGGGTTTAATCTCTCACTCTCTTTAAGTGGAAATTTTTTACAATCTCCATATACAGAACTTGACGAAGCATAAAAAAATTTTTTTACTTTATTCTGTTTTGATAATTTTATTATATTAATAAATCCCTCTATATTCGATTTTGTATAGGCATTTGGATTTTGTTCAGAGTAACCAACACCTGCTTGGGCTGCAAAATTATAAACTTCTAAAAAATTATACTTTTTAAAAATTTTTTCTAACTTTTTTAGATTTGAAAGATCTATTTTAAAAAATAAAACATTTTTATGTCGAAGGATTCTTTTTATTCTTTTTTTTTTTTATTTTTGTTGAGTAATAATTATTAATATTATCAATACAAATTATTTTAGTTTTATGGTTTTTTTTTGCTAATTTTTCACAAAAACTAAATCCTATAAAACCAGCAGCACCTGTAATTAAAATAGCCATTGTTTAATTTAAACATTAGTATAAATTATTTCTTTATCTATCAAATAAATTATTAATATGACTAATAAAATTCTTCCGTGCGTGATAGGGCTTGGTTATGTTGGATTGCCTGTATTTGTTCGACTTAATAAAAAATTTCAAACTATCGGATTTGATACTAATTCACGTAGGGTTAATTTGCTTAAAAAAAAAAGGGATATAAATAAAGAAATAAATAATAAAAACTTAAAATTATTAAATTCATCAAGAATAACTTCTAATATAAATGAAATAAAAAAAAGCAATTTTTTTATAATTACTGTTCCAACACCTTTAAAAAAAAATAATATACCTGATTTAAAATATTTAGAAGATGCTTTCAAATATATTTATAAATTTTTAAAACAAGACGATATAATTATAGTTGAGTCAACAGTCTATCCAGGTGCAACAAAACAGCTTGCAAAAAAAATACTTGAAAAAAATAACAACATGAAAATTGAGAAAAATTTTTACATGGGTTATAGTCCTGAAAGAATTAATCCAGGTGACAAACATCATCAAATAGAAAATACAGATAAGATTTTAGCGATTGAAACAAAAAACAAAAATATTAAGAATAAAATTTTAAAGGTTTACAAATCAATTACTAAAAAAATTACTTTATCCTCCTCTATTGAGGATGCGGAAACTGCTAAAGTTATTGAAAATATACAAAGAGATTTGAACATAGCGTTAATGAATGATATTTTTTTATTCTGCAATAGAATGAATTTAAACTTCAAAAATATTATTAAATTAGCATCTACGAAATGGAATTTTTTAAAATTTAATGCTGGGTTAGTTGGTGGACATTGTTTGCCTGTTGATCCCTATTATCTAAGTTATATTGCAAAAAAAAATAATACATCATTAGATACAGTTCTGGCAGGTCGAAAAGTTAATAGTAAAATAAAAAATTTTATTTATGAAAAAATAAAAAAAAAAATAGTTAATTTTGAAAAAAAAAATAAAAAAAATTATAAAGTCTTAATTAGTGGGATCACCTACAAAAAAAATGTTGCCGATATACGAAATTCTTATCCTCTTGAAATATATTTAAATTTAAGAAAAAAATATAGATCTGTTCATGCATTTGATAAGTATTGCGACGTTTATAATAAAAAAAAATATAAAGTTTTGAGTAAATTAAATAAAAAACTAGATTACAATTTAGTTGTGTTTTTAGTTGAACATAAAAACAACAAAAACTTGTACAAATCTGTTTTAAAACAAAAAATTGAATATTATGACCCTTTCGGTTTCTATACTTAGTAATGATATTAATTAATAAAAAAAGAAAGAAAGTTTTTTTTTCAATTATAACTGTAACAAAAAATAGTCATTTAACTTTAGAAAGATGTATTAAAAGTGTAAGTAATCAGACTTTTAAAGATTATGAGCATATTATAATAGATGGAGCATCAAATAAAAAAACTATAGATATAATACAAAAAAATTACAAAAGTATCTCTTATTCAATTACCGAACCAGATAAGAACCTTTGGGAAGCTATTAATAAAGGCATAAAAGCTTCAAAAGGTGAAATAATATGTATATTAAATTCCGACGATATTTTTTTTAAAGATGCATTAAAATTAGCTAATAAATATTTTAAAAAAAAAAAAATCAGTTATTTATTTGGATCAGTTTTAAAAAATAAGATTTACGGTTATTTTTACCCAGAACAAATTTATTATAAATTTAATATTTTTCCATCTCATTCAATCAGTTTTTTTGTTAAAAAAGAGTTACATAAAAAAGTTGGTTTATATGATCAAAACCTTAAATTTTGTGCAGATTATGATTTTATATTCAAGCTTGTAAAACTTAAAATACCTTTCGCATGCTCATCACCAAATGAAGTTTTTGGAAAGTTTTCTAAAGGAGGAATATCTACAAAAATCAGTATTTTTGAAAGACTATATTATGAAGCAAAAGTGAGAGTCAAAAATCGTCAAAACTTTTTATACGTAATTTGTTTAACTGTTTTACATTTTATTAATTTTATAAGAAATAGAATACTACTTTTGCTAAAATTAAAAAAATCATTGAACTGGTAAAATTTATTAATGAAAACAAAATATAAAATTTTAATCGCAAAAATTATATATAAGATTTTAAAATTATTTTTTATTAATGATAGACGAAAAGTTTCAAGAAATGGTATAAATTGGCTTTTAGATTTAAATGAAGGTATAGATTTAAGTATATTCCTTTTTGGAAATTTTGAGAAATCGATTTTAAGTAATTCAAAAAAATTATTAAAAAATAATGAACTTGATATTATAGATATAGGTTCAAATATGGGTGTGCACACCTTAAACTTTGCCAAACATTTTCAAAATTCAAAAGTTTATTCTTTAGAACCTACAGATTTTGCATTTGAGAAATTATTAAAAAATGTTTCCTTAAATCTCAATTTAAAAAATATATCCACCCATCAAGTTTATATAAATGATAATAAAAAAAGACCCACTCAGATATATTCGAGTTGGAACTTAAAGTCAGATAATGAAAAACATAATAAACATCTTGGAATTAAAAAAACAATCAACGAAGCTCAAAACCTAACTTTAGATGAATTCATTTCTCAAAACAAAATACAAAAAAAAACATTAATTAAGTGTGATGTCGATGGAAATGAATTATATGTATTTAAGAGTGGACAATCTTATCTTGCTAAATACAAGCCAATTATAATTATGGAACTAGCTCCTTATTTGTATAAAGAAAATGGGTATAGCACTGAAGAATTAATTATTTTTATAAAATCATTAAATTATAGATTCTATGATTTTAAAACATTTGATGAAATAACTAAAATTATAGATTATACAAATTCCATTAAGGATGGATCGAGTAAAAATATCATTTTAAAATAAACTTTATGAATAATTTTAAAAATAGCGATCTAGTGAGTGTTATAATTCCCTACTATAAAAACAAAAAATTTATTAAAAATTCAATAATGTCTGTTATAAAACAAACATATACAAATATTCAGATTATTGTAATTTTTGACGAAGATTCAAAAGAAGATCTTAAATTTATACGAAAAATCACTAAACTCGATAATAGAATTAAACTATTAGTTAATAAAAATAATATAGGAGCAGGTTATTCAAGAAATAATGGGATAAAACATGCAAAAGGTAAATTTATAGCATTTCTGGATAGTGATGATACTTGGAAAAAAAATAAATTAAAATTTCAGATAAATTATATGAAAAAAAATAACTATTCAGCAACTCATACTTCATATAATATATTTAATAGTAAAAAAAAATATATTTCCACTCGTAGTGCAGTTGATCTTAATTATGAAAGATTACTAAAATCATGTGATATTGGCCTATCAACAGTTGTAGTAAGAAAAAAATTACTAAAAAAATTTAGCAAACCCTTTCCAAATATTAAAACAAAAGAGGACTTTGTACTATGGTTGAAAATTACTAAAGCTGGTAATGATTTTTATGGTATTAATACAACTTTCACAAATTGGAATAACAATCCGGACTCATTATCTAAATCAATAAACCAAAAAATAAGAGATGCATTTAAAGTATATTTTTACTATCAAAAAATGAATTTTATTAAAGCCGTATATTTTACAATTTTATTATCTATAAATTACCTAATAAAAAATTATAAATGATTTATTTACAAATAATATTGTCAGCTTCCATTTATTTGTTAATAATTTATTTTTTTAATAAAACTGAAATTTTTAACAAAAATCGTTTTCCGCATCAGAACTTTGTATCAAAAAATCCTGTTTTACCTATTGGAGGATATTTCATTGTAATACTTTATTTGGTCATTAATTTTAAAAATTTTAATTTAAGTTTTATTTATCTTTTTTCTATATTTTTAATTGGTGCCCTATCTGATTTAAAAAAATTTAACTCACCTAAATATCGTTTCATCGCCCAATCTATAATTGTGGTGCTATTTATAATTCATTTTGATGTAAAAATTGTTTCAACTAGAATAGATTTATTTGATCAAATAATTGAAAATCATTTTTTTAGTGTAATTTTTGTAAGTTTTTGTTTCTTGATTTTAATTAATGGTACTAATTTTATCGATGGACTAAACGGGTTAGTTTTATTTTATTACCTTTTTATTGTTGTTATATTAAATTTTTCGGGACCAAATTTGATACTGTATAAAAATGATCTATTTTTTAACAATGTTTTAATAATATTATCATTTTTACTAATATTAAATGTTTTAAATAAAATATATTTAGGAGATGGAGGATCATATTTAATAGGTTTTCTTTTTGCTTATTATTTAATTGGCATTTATGAGAAAAACCCATCTGTATCTCCATTCTACATAATATTGCTACTTTGGTACCCATGTTTTGAAAATTTATTTTCAATTCTAAGAAAGTTTAAATTTAAAAAGTCAGCAGCAGAAGCTGATACAAAACATTTTCATCAATTACTATTTTATTTTTTTTCAAAAAATATTAATATTAAAAATAAATTAATAATAAATAATTTTACATCTATTATAATTAACTTATTTAATTTAATTATTTTCTTTATAGGAACAAAATTTATAACTAAGACAAATATACAGATATTTCTAATTTTCTCTAATTTAATGATATATTTGTATGTTTATTATATGCTTTTTAAATATAGATACAAAAAAATTAAATAATTATTCTTCATATACACTTATAAGAAATGCAAAGCTTATCCAAAAATAAGTTGCTGAATACGTGGTAAATAAACTTCCAGATGGAATTAATGGAATTATATTTGCAATAAAAAATAATGATCCTCCTAATTGAAGAAAATTTAAATTGTTAAATCTATATTTAATTCCATTATAAATAGAATATAAAAAGAGAGCCATCAAAGAAAAATATCCCACCAACCCAAGTTCAGATAATATCTCTAAATGTTTTTCGTGAGGATGGGTAGATGGATTAAAATTATACTTATTATTTTCGTCGTAAATTATAATTCGGTAATTTTTTAATCCAACACCTGCAATTTTATAGTCTTTAAATATTAAATAAGCAGTTTTGTAGTGATCTCCATAATTTGTATTTTTTAAAGAATTAATAGGGTTTTCAATTAATGGTTTTAAAAAAGTAGTCCAAAATCTATACTTATAACTTTTATCTTGTTGTAATGTTCCAGTTTTTTCAGAACTTTCAACAAACATAATAAATATTGAAAGAGTTAAAATAAATAGACTTGTTAACAAATACTTATATCTAAAAAATCTGCGTTCAAGTATAAATATTATAATTGAAAAAATTATAAATGTTTTTAAGAAATTAGAACGCTCACCAATTAAAAAAGATATTAATAAAACTAAAAATATAATAAAATAAATCGTTTTTAAATTAATACTTAATTTTTTATAATTTGAAAATATATGTATGAACGATGTTAACCCAAGAAAAGAATAAATGTAACCTATTTTATATTCCTGGTCTAAAAAACTCACCAATCTACCTGGTATACTCGATTTAAATCCCAATATGTTTCTGCCAAAAGAAAACTCAATTAATACATCTATTGAAATTATACAAAAAATAATTAGCCATGAATTCAATATAAAATTCCTATAATTTTCACTACTAAACACATAGAATTTAATTGCAAATATTAATAAAATAAAACGCAAGAAACCAAGAGACCTAGATAAACTATTTTCAAAATCTATACTAAAAAATATTAAATTAACCAGTAAAATGAGCCAAAAAAATATCAATCCAAAAAAAAATTTATTTTTAAAAAAAATAAAATTTTTGTTTTTATAAATTTCATACAAAAAAAATATATCTATAATAGCAATGGATAAATTTAAATATGATGACCCTACCAATGACATTACAGGTAAAATTGCAATAAATATGACAGCTAGATTAAAGTTATTTTTATTTTTAACTAAAGAAAAAAACATTATTTTTTAAATATTAAACCTAACATACATATTAAAATAGAAAATCCGTCCTTAAATGCATTTACTTTTTTCTTTCCTGCTATCCTAGGCCTTTCAAAGGAAGGAGAGGAAGATATTTTTAAACAATTTCGATTTGCTTTTATAGGCAGTTCAACACAATAATTAAAATTTAGTTCTTTTAATTTTAATTTTATTACTTTCTTTGTCTCTCCAATTACATAAGTATAAAGAATATCAGATATATTTAATTGAAATATAATTTTACCCAAAGTTGTAAAAAAGTAATTTCCTATCAAAGTGATAAATGTATCATCCTCACTTCCTCCTTCTTTTTCATATCTTGAACCAAATACTAAGTCTAATCTTTCTTTTTTAATTTTATTTATCATAGTTTTTAACTCTTCAGGATTGAAAGACCCATCTGCATTAAAAATACAAAAATATTTTGTTCTAACAGTATTTATGCCCTCAATAAGTGCAGCCCCATATCCATTATTTTTTTGAAATAAAATTTTACAATTAAAATTCTTTATTGATTTAATCGTATTAGTATCTTTTTTTTCTAAAACTATTATTTTCTTTACTTTATACTTTTTTAATTCATTTAGAACTTTAGGCAATGACTCCTTTTCCTGTTTAGCAGGAATTACTAAAGTTAAATTTTTCATTATGAATTAATCCAAACTTAATAAACATTATTTAGTCATAAAAAAAGGAAAAAAAGCCTTTAAAATCAAAATTTATAACAAATACTTTATTTATAAATTAAAATTAATTATAAAATTCATATTACACATTTACTTATGTTTAAGTTAAAAATTACTTTATAACAAAATGTATTATAATCTTATTATTTTTATATTTTCATATTTTTTAATTATTTTAACTTGTATAGGATATGGTGTTTTTATTAGTAATAAACTTAATTTCTATTTAAAAGTAAGCTGTTTAGGATTTAAAGGTTTAATTGGTATTTTTTTTCTTATAATATATTCGTACTTAACTCACTTTTTTATCCCCCATGGTTTATTACATAATTCGATTTTAGTTTTAATTGGATTTTCATTTTTTGTTTATTATTTTTTAAGTGCAAAATTTAATGACCTAAAGATTTTAATTTTAGTTTTTTCTTTGTTATTTATATCTTTTTTAATTTTTAAAACTCATGATGACTTTCCATACTATCATTTTCCATACACATTTAATTTAACACAAAATAGTATTTTAATTGGAATAGGTGAATTTAACCATGGTTTTAGAACACCTTCATCTATATTTTACTTAAACTCATTATTTTATATTCCTTTAGTTGGGTACAACATGTTCTATATTGGTGCAGTTTTAATATTAGGATTTAGTAATGTAATTCTTTTGAACAATATTATATCATATTTAAAATCTAAGAAATTTGATTATATCTTTTATTTTACATTACTAAGTTTAGCATTCATCAATATCTTTTTTTATAGATTGCAAGAACATGGCACAGATAGATCCTCTCAAATTTTGATATTTATATTTTTTTTAAGCTTACTAAATTTTAGAAATGAAAAAAATGATATAAAAAACGAATTAATTAAAATTGTAATTCTTATGTCTTTAATTATATCTTTTAAAACTTTTTATATTCTTTATTTGATTTTTATTTTTCCTATTATTTATTACTTAAAAAAAAAAAATAATTTAGCAATTCTTTTAGAAATTTTTAAAAATCCTTATTTATATTTTTCTATTTGTCTTGGACTCTTAGTTATAATGTCAATTTTTTTTAATACTGGTTGTTTAATTTACCCTATAGTTTTTACCTGCTTTGAAACATTGGATTGGACGATTCCACTGAAGCAAGTCGCCAAAATGAAAATTCATTATGAAGTTTGGTCAAAAGCTGGCATGACGCCAAATTTTATAGTCGAAAATATTCCTCATTATATATCCAATTTTAATTGGGTTTCAAATTGGTTTAAAATTTATTTTTTTAACAAAGTGTCAGATTTTGTTTTTGGTTTATTATTTTTAAGTTCGATTTTCTTAATTACTTTTTCAAATAAAAACAAAAAGTCATTATATAATTTTAAGAATATAGATTTAAATTATTTAATTGTATTTATATTATTATTAGAATGGTTTATCAATCACCCAGCATTAAGATACGGTGGATATGTATTAATATCTATATTAATTTTTCTTCCAGTTTCTATATATTTAGAAAAATACAACTTTAATAAATTTTATAAATTTAAAATATTTTTTATTATTACTTTGATATTTATAATTTTTTCTGGAAGAAATATTGATAGAATAATATATGAACATAAATTTTATAATTACAACCCAATTAAAAATCCTTATTATCGTTCTGTTGATAATCAATTTAGATATGTTGATAAATTCAAAAAATTGTCAAATAATTAGGTAAATGCATAGAGTATTCTTAATTATATTAAAAATATTTGATTATTTTTATCAAAAAAAAATATTTAAATTTCTAAATAGAAAGGTGAGGTCTATAGATTTTTTTTTTGATGTGGGAGCTCACAGAGGCGAGACAATAAAGATTTATCTTAATAATTTTAAAATTAACAATATTTATTCTTTTGAACCTATTAAGGACAATTTTGAAATTATGATTAAAAAAAAAGATAATTACTCAAAAATGTTTCCGGAGACAAAAATTAATATTGAATGTTTAGCATTAGGGTCTGAAAATATAAAAAAAAAAATTAAATTTCTCGACGAAAGCTCATCCTCTACTTTAAAAAATATAAATTCTGAATCTAGTTATTTTAAAAAAAAAAATAAATTTCTATTTAAAAAAAATTTAAAAAATTTTTACACGGAGGTAATCATTAATCAAATCACTTTGAGAAATTACCTAATTAAAAATAAAATTAAAAAAATTGATTTTTTGAAAATAGATACTGAGGGCTCTGAGTTCGATGTTTTAATAGGTGCAGAGGAATTTTTACAAAATATACATTTTATTATTTTTGAGCACCACTATCATGATATGTTAAAAAAAAATTACACTTTTTCTGATATTAATAAACTACTAAAAAAAAATAATTTTAAACAACTAAAAAAGTTTAAAATGCCCTTTAGAAAAACTTTCGAATATATATATGAAAATGAAAGTATAAATAAATTGAATATTAATTAATAATAATATATTTGAAAATAAGGAAAAATTTTATGAAAAAAAAAATAGCATTAATTTTTGGAATTACAGGCCAAGATGGTGCTTATTTATCTGAACTACTCTTAAAGAAAAATTACGAGGTTAATGGAGTAATAAGAAGATCATCTTCTTTTAATACCGGTAGAATAGACCATTTGTATCAAGATCCTCATGAAAAAAATAGAAATTTTATTTTACATTATGGAGATGTAACAGATGCAATCTCTGTATCTAGTTTAATTAAAAAAATAAAACCTGTCGAAATTTATAACTTAGCAGCTCAATCACACGTAGCCGTATCTTTTGAAGTGCCAGAATATACAGCTAATGCAGATGCAGTAGGTACGCTAAGAATTTTAGAGGCAATCAAATTTCATAAATTGGAGAAAATTACTAAATTTTATCAAGCGGGAACTTCAGAAATGTTTGGTAAGGTTTTAGAAGTCCCCCAAAATGAAAAAACTCCTTTTTACCCTAGAAGTCCCTACGGTGTTTCCAAAGTTTATGCACATTGGATTACTGTAAATTATCGTGAAGCACATAAAATTTTTGCATGTAATGGAATTTTATTTAATCACGAAAGTCCGATTCGAGGTGAAACATTCGTTACAAAAAAAATAGTATCTGCCTTATGTAAAATAAAAAAAAAAAAACAAAAAAAACTTTTTTTAGGTAACTTAAGTTCAAAAAGAGACTGGGGACATGCCAGGGATTATGTATTAGCTATGTGGAAAATGCTTCAAATGAAAAGACCTGATGATTATGTTATTTCGACTGGAAAACAATATTCTATAAAGGAATTCGCAAATTTTGTAATGTTAGAATTAGGAATAAAATTTAAATGGAAGGGAAAAGGCATCAATGCAAAATGTTACGATATAAATGGTAATTGTATAATAGAGTGTGATAAGGCTTATTTTAGACCTTTAGAAGTTGATACTCTTCTCGGAGATTCTTCAAAAGCTAGAAAAATTCTAAAATGGAAACCAAAAACTAACATTAAAGAATTAGTAAAAGAAATGGTTAATTCCGAATTAAAAAAATGATAAGTAAATCCTCCAAAATTTTTATCGCTGGACATAACGGCATGGTTGGTTCTGCAATTTATAAAAAATTATTAAATAAAGGTTACAAAAAAATAATCACTGCCAATAAAAAAAAATTGAATTTAATTGATCAAAAATCAACATTTAGTTTTTTAAAAAAAAAAAAACCTGATTTTGTAATTCTAGCTGCTGCAAAAGTTGGTGGAATTCTAGCAAATAATCAATTCAAAGATAAGTTTATTTATGAAAATCTTCAAATACAAAATAATGTTATACACGGAGCACATTTAGCATCTATTAAAAATTTGTTCTTTCTCGGATCAAGCTGTATTTATCCTAGATTATGTAAGCAGCCTATGAAGGAAAAATATTTATTAACAGGGGAATTAGAAAAAACAAATGATGCATATTCAATAGCAAAAATTGCAGGATTAAAAATGTGTGAGTTTTATAGCTATGTTCATAAAGTGAATTACAAAACTTTAATGCCGCCGAATTTATATGGTCCAAATGATAATTATGATTTAGACAATTCACACTTTTATCCAGCTCTATTAAAAAAAATTTATATTGCAAAAAAAAATAATAAAAAGTTTTTAAATATATGGGGTACTGGCAGGGCTAAAAGAGAATTAATGTTTGTTGATGATTTTGCCGATGCATTAATTTACTTTATGAATAAAAAATTCAGTGAACCTTTTTTAAATATTGGAGTTGGTAAAGACTATTCAATTGAGTGGTATGCAAAATTTTTGATGAAAAAGTTAAATGTAAAATTAAAAATTAAATATGACAAATCAAAGCCAGATGGAATGCCAAAAAAACTATTAGATATTTCAAAGGCAAAAAAATATGGATGGAGACCAAAAAATAATTTGAGTGAAGGATTTAAGTCAACTTATCAGTATTTTTTAAAGAATGAATGTTAAAATGAAATTATTAGTTATTTTAAAAAGTTCATTACCAAGAAAGAAATACAAAAGACATTCAGTATTAATATATTTCTGAAATCGAAATAATCTTTATTAATTTTAATCTCAAAAATTGTAAAAAATAGAAATAATAGTAGAGGATCATAATACTTATGGTAAATTGACAATTGTGGATTGGATATCAATAATAGAAATAAAATTAAAAAGTTATTTAAGTTTTTAAGTGGTCTAAATAACAAAAAAATAAATAATATTGAGTAAATTGATATACCAAAAAAAACTAGATTATTACCAAATAAAAAATTAGAAATTTTGAAAAATATACCTCCACCTGTAAACTCAATTTTATAATTGAATAAATAGATATTTATTAGCGAGAATAGCAATAAAATTAATATCTCTTTAAGATATAAATTTTTTAA
>MDTD01132617.1_pt1 | contig 42188 bp, 38 predicted proteins | sample 811221 | NCBI WGS metagenome assembly MDTD01 (sample SAMN05326646, study PRJNA326480) | marine metagenome | isolation source: seawater | place: Pacific Ocean: South West | collected 2011
TACAAGTACCATTGATTTGCCAGCACCAGTAGGAGCAACAACAACACCAAGCTCCCCTTTCCCAAGACCTCCCTTAGAAATATCATCAATGTCGCGCCAACCCGTTGTAATGGGGTCACGAGATTTTTTAATAAATCGTGCTTCAAAGTCTGCAAGATAGTCATACCCTAGTGTGTTGTCCGATCCCAGTTTGAGTGCGTTGTCTATAACTTTTGAGACCTCATCGAAAGAAGAGCATTTAATAAGTTCTACTGATTTAATTAGAGCTTCTTTGAGTTTTTGTTTTTTGCAAAAATCCAGAGCCGTATCTTTAATAAAATCAGCACCGTCGGGGATTTCTCCATTTGCCAAAACCCTCGCATAGTACTCACGGATTCTGACTTTGACTGACTCTGGTTCATCATCCAAACCTGTTCGAATGATGGAACGCATGATATTAGATGTGGGGTGGACTCCATACTTCTCTCTATATTCCTTTACCTTCTTAGTAAATACTCTTAAGTGCTTCAATTCTAAAAAGTTTGTATCTAAAACTTCGAACATCTGATCTGCAAATGTTCGGTCATTCAAAATCAGATGACACAGATCTTCCTGAAATGATTTGCCAAACTTTGAAAAGTTATTTACTTGTTCCATTCTTGTTCCTTAGTATTTATTATACTATATCAGATTTTATTGTGAAAAGGAAGCGATAATGTTGTTAAACCTCTGTTCCAAATCTGTTGTAGTGACGGTTAACACACCATCCTGAAGCATGAGTTTTCTCATTTCCGTTTGATTGTAGTGTGGCTTATATTGCTCAAACGTATCGTCAATCCCTTGTTTGGCTTGAATAGATAGCATGGGCGAAGATAATTGCATAATATCATAATTGTTTTCTATCAACTCCTTTGATTCTAAAATATTTGTGTAAACTTTCTGTTTGTTCTCTGGCTTAATACATTCTTCTAGGATACTACTTAAGTAGTGTGTCTCTTCCTCTTTTAGAAAGGGAAATCTTTTTGCCACAGTTTCTAAGCCAACACGAGGTACACCCGGAAGATTATCAGAAGAATCCCCCACAATAGCTCTAGCAAGTGCAAAATTTGTAGGGTGAATCTTAAACTTTTCAACAACAGAGTTCTTGTTTAGGTATTCTTTCTGAATCGGTCTGTGTAATATTGTTTTGTCGTCAAGTAATTGAATGAAGTCTTTATCTGCTGATACAATAACTTTTTGCCATTCTGTAAATGTGGAGCTATTCTTTACGTATGAAATAACATCGTCGGCCTCTACTAAATTCTCCATAAATTGAATAACCGGTGTTTGGTTAAAGTATTCTATCACTCTCATTTGTTGCCAAACTTTGTTGTCGACAATATCTTCTTGATCCATACCTACCTGTGACCAGTTAGTTCTTGGTGGCTTTCGGCCGCCTTTATAATTCTTGTTCATGGATCGGCGCTTTTTGCTGCCACCTTTGCCATCCCAAACCAAGACCATAAGATCTGGTTTGATTTCTCTTGTGAGTTTGTTAAGGATGTTAATAAACGTCCTCATACCGCCGATAGGGGACCCGTTCGGGTTCTTGCTAGGGTCTACTATATATCCACGGATAAACTGGTTGTACGCGTCTACTATCATCATTCTTTTCATTATATTTCTCCAAATAAAAAGCCCGGCGAAGAGCCGGGCTTGTGTGGGTGACTATTCTGTCAGCGGCTCATCCGCGTCGTAGAAGTCGTCTGCTTTGCCTTCTCTATTCTTGAACTTCATAATAACATCTTCTTCAATAATAGTCAAGACACTTTCTCTGAATTTTTCACTCTCAAGTTTAGTGACCCATTGTTTGCGCTGGAACTTTTCCTTAGACCCATCATTGTGAATTAGCGTAAACCATGCACCAGACTGTTCAAGTCTTTCAGAGATTTGGATTGCATCGAACCAACTTTCTTCGTCTTGTACACCGACAGCGTCATCACCCCACAGGATCTTGAAGTTACAGGTTCGGCCGTGGGTCCCGAAACGAGACTTTTCTAACTTTACCTTCACTTCAGATCCGATGCGGAAACCATTGTCATCTACGATGAAACTAGCTTTAGCTTTTCTTGCGGTTAGCCATACACGAAGAGAATAAGCATAAATCATAGCCTTTCCCCCGGGGGTCGTGTATGGCTCTGTCATAGCCTGTGCTGGTGTTCTCGCTCCCAGGTTAGTCTTCAGTTGATTGAGGACCAAGAAGGTAGCGTTTGCATCAGCGATAGGGATAGTTAATTTAGACATTCCCTTGGCTAGGATTCTAGGCTTAACTGCCATAGACGACTGAGGATTGAAGTCTCCTTCAACATCAGAAATCGACGGAGTAAGAGCCAAAGAATCCCAAATAAAAAGCCACTTGTTACCAGTAGCTAGCAGTTCTTCGATGGTTTCCAGGACAAACTCAACAGATGCTGCCTGAACATACATAAGCCTGTCCAAGTCACAGCCTGCTCGCTCCATAAAGGAAGGATCGATAGCAGATTCTGAATCAAAGTATACTACATCAATTCCCATCTTTTGAGCGTTCCCAGCAATCTGAGCAGCCAAAAATGACTTACCAGTACCAGGAAGACCAGCAATTTCTGAGATTTTACCTACAGGAATGCCTGCTGGTCTGCCCTTGCAAATAATGGCATCGAGCCATTTAGAACCAGTAGGGATCCACTCGTTTACTTCTGTTGGGTTATTGTCCGTAAGCGAATGTGCGACCTCTCTACCAGCTTTTTTATTGATAATACCACGAATAGAGGCAATATCTAAAGCACCTTTTTTGAGTTTGGAAATTTTAGCCATATTTCACCTACTGATTCAACAAGTCGTTGAATGCGTCCTCAACTGCATCTGTGGTTGTTGTGTTAGTTGTATTGTTTCCAAATTTTTCAACTTCGCGGTTGCCGGTGTCACCAGAGAGATGTTGATCCATGATTGATTGAACCTCTTCTGTTGTCTTTCTCTCGAAAATTTCGTCAAAATTTGGAATTGTCTCCAAAAGCTCGGCGCATCTTTCGTCACCACCAACAGCTTCGTCACAAAGAGTGGTCTTTCGTGGTCTAGGTCGAATATCAGTACGAGGAAAGCTAGCTCCGGGCAACTTGCCGTACATCAATTTAAGATCGTTGCCGGTCTCGGGGTCTGTGATGTCTCCGTAGTCAGGATCGAGAACAATTGTAAGCAACTTTTCATAAGCCATCTTACCATATCCCCATACTCTGATACCTTCTGATTCCTCTCCTCGAACAAGAACCGGCGAAAAGAATCTCTGCTTTGCGAACATTTCCTTTGCTTGTCGCTTACTTTCTTCCGTGCCCTCGTTCCACAGCTTGTTTGCAAAATTACATGCTGGGCAATCGTCCCCGAAGTTTCGCTTCGGGCAAAGAAAAGACTGTCCACCGATTCCATAGTGAAAAAACTTCTCCTTGAACGGGTCTCCATCTGGAGTGGAGACAATACGGATATTGCTTTCCCCTTCTTCGGGTCTCCAAAAGTTTTTCTTACCTCCGTCTCCCTTTCCATTAAGTTTATCTAACTTCGCTTTCATCGCATCTAAATTAAGTGCCATTATTAATACCTCCTATTGGTTTGTTGTTTTTTTGCACACTCTCGGCTATAGCAGGTCAGCAAATATCCTGACCAACTCTCTATATAATATCTTATTCTATACTCTGTGTCAATATTTATTTTTGAATTTTTGGAGAAAAGTATTCCACGTAAATATAGTCATCTTCGTATTGTGTTGGAAAAATTCCAAAGCTCACTTTTCTTTCTTCTGTAATTTTTGATTTCACTGTGTTTGTGATTGTTCTAAACAAGTTTTCTTCAGTCTTCAATTTTTCTTCGTTGATACCATAATAGTATACCACTTCTACCTCTTGATTGAAAGGAAAAAACATTAAATCGTCATTCTCTAATGATCCCAGGCCAATAGTAGTGATTCTACAAGAGGCACTTGGTCTTTTAAAAGTGGAAGTAACCGGGGTTGTATTCTTAAATACGTCTAACATGTAGTAAGTACCTGTAAATACACGGTTTATTTGATCATAATAATCGAACACATTCGTCGATCCGGCAACCTGCTCCAACCGAAGGTTGGATACGAGACAAATTTTTTCAAATAAACCACTTCGAGCATAATTTTGCAAAATACCCTTCACAGCCCTTTCGCACAAAGTTTTCTCTTCAGAGAGAACCTCGGTCTCGGGCATGAAATACACAATGTCCATTTTTACACCTCTTTGGTGTAGAAAATGGAGCGCTCGTAGTGTCAGCCCCGACGAGTTGGACGCTCCGCATAGAAATACGGTGCATTTTTTTTCGATTGTGCCCAGCCATTTCTCTAGCTTTACCATGTCCATCGACTCGTACTCTTCTGGACCGTCAAGTTCAGGCAGGTTGAAGTGATATTTTGTTGTTTTTTGATTTTTAGTACAAATTGTGTACGGTCTGTACACTTTGTGTTCGCCAAGTTGTTTTACAACGTTACTTCCGGCTGTACCTATGCCCAATATTGTCTTCAAATTACCAAATCCTTTAAATGACCGAATGTTTTCCCGATTTTACACGTACTTTTAAAAGGACCCCAAGGTGTTTCCTCGAACTGCTCTTTTATATCTCTTAACATTATAGCATCTTTCTTGCTCATGTCAATAATAATCGAATCGTGTAAAGTGAACGCTATTTTGGACTTTTTGCCTTTAAGCATTTTCATAATCTTATATGCGTTTTGTATAACTATATCAGATGTCGTCGATTGAAGCAAGTAATTTTGTGCTTTTCTTTCTTCCACGGCAAGTCTTCGGCCGAATGGCGTTGTAAGCACTTTATCCTCAGGGGCAAAAAAATCTCGAAAAATTTGCCGCGAAAAAATTTGGTCGAATCGACTTTTGGAGTTCGAAGGATTATACAACCAGGCGAACAACTCTATCTTGGCTTTAGAGCGCTCCATCTCTCCATCAAACACATTCTTCACAACCCATTCGTGAATGTCTTCCTGTGGTTGTTCTCGACCTGATAAAGCTATCAACGTTCTTACTTCTGCTGCGTTTAGATCCAGTTCAACGAATGCATCGTTTTGAGGTCTGATCAAATCTCTTTGTTCCTTCTTCAGGGTCAAAACTGGGACTGAACCTCTCTTTGTTGTTAGTCTTCCTGTTGCCGAGCCAAAGATGTTGTACAAAACTCTACCCGCTTTGCCCTCAAAGTTCATATCTTGCCTTGCAATAGTCTCTGTCAATACATGTGCCTTATGTAAGATATCATAATCTTTTTGAAAGGATACTGTTTTTTGCAAATTATCCATGGCGACTGCTCGTACCCTAAACCATTTCAATAGTTGATGCTCAGGTAGTAAATCAAAAAAACAGGTGTCTTGCAAGCTAACTTTTGCAGAAATTGCTGCCTTTTGGTGAGCCTCTAGCTTTTTTTTGTATGTGATAAAAAGTTCTGGATCGTGGCAGTACGAAGAAAGATCTTCCTCTTTTACAAGTAAATATAAATACTTATATTTTTCGTCATCCAGCATTGGTGAATGCTTCCAAGCTAAAGAATACTGATCCAACAACTTTTGGAAGTCGTCAAATAAAAATTCATCATTATGGAAAATACCGGTGCAGTTATCTTTAATATCTAGGGTCTGTAAAATCACTATATTCCTTTAATGTTGTCTTATTATAGCTGTTTATGTTTGATTTTGCAAGATAAATTTCTTTTAATTTTTCAGAACAAATCTTTCCGATCTTCCCGGATGCCTGCTTTAGTGGATCGAAAGGGTGTCTGGAGGCATATATATTGTGCAAGTCCAAAACATTATTTCTGTTTTCTTCAAATTGATCCATGGAGATGCCTGTTTCTAGCATCCTATATCTCAACGTCGAAGATATTAAATCTTCTTCTGAAATTGAATATGATCCCTGTAGCTCTAAGATATCTAACATTTCATTGAATACAGCTGCGTGGAAATAGTAAACACTAGAAATATCCTCGTATTGTGTTTTGCTTCTGAATGTTTTGTCTAAAATTATCTCAGTATCCGTGCCTCTTCTATACCTATCTATATACTGTTTCATTATGGGGCTCTGCAAATTGGCTATCAATCTCCATGGCGCGTTCTTATCAATATAGAATCCGTAAACATTTGCAACCTCAGCATAACACTGAAATTCCTTTGTGTCAAATAATTTTCCTTTTTCTGTATCTGAATTAAAATCTAAAATCGCCAACTCAACACAGAGTCCCGAGACATTTATTGGACATTGTTGGGAAAGTAAAAAGCCAGACTTAGTTATTGGGAACGTAAGTATATTTTGCTGTATAATTCTAGATAATTCATCGTTAAATTGATCAATTGAAGAAATTTGCTCCAAAATCAAAGAGGCAAAAGTATTCATATTGGAAGCTACATAATTCTGATATTGCTCGTCGAAAGACAAATAAGCAACCTTTGGTATGACTTGGTCTATAAATAAAGGAAAGTCAACATTTTTCTCTAATGTGGTATTAACATAATAGGTTCTAAAGTCATCAAAAGCCTCTGCGACGAAGGGTGCAGCGCGAAGATCTTCTCCAGCATATTGTCCAAAAATGTTTAAGTTAGCACCTGTTTCGTCAGTGTTTAATATAACAGGTTCATATTCTTTGTTAAGGAGTCCGTAACTTGGATACTGGTACCATGTGTCCAGAATTTGAACTTGGTCTAGCTTAGCATTTTCTTTGTAAGCTTTTCTTCCCACAAAGCTGTCGCGAGTCGTGCTGTATTTTCCATCTTTGTGTAAAAAAGACATTACCTAAAGTACTCCTTGGGGTTGCTGAAAAACTTCTTAGTGCCTGTGACGGAAATGGGAGATGCATCGCCCAGACTGGTTGTGTTTCCGGTTTCCACATTTCTAACGGCCGTTTGGTAGATACCTGTCTCTTGAAGCATCTCTGTTGTTGATAGCCTGGAATCATTATCTGCCCAAGAGTGGTGCTGTGTTTCTAACTTTGTAACCATCTGGCCTGCGGTGAATGCAGTGTTAACAGAGATAACAATATAATATCCTCCCAGACCGAGTCTAGCTGCAGCTGATCGTTTGTTCCTAGGGTCACCAAAGCCGATGCTGGATGGGTTAATATAAATCATAGACCCGGGTAGAAACAGGTTATTGCCCACCATTTCTATAGTGGCATTATAAGGCATCTTTAGTTCGTCATATAAATCAACGGACTCCAACATCAACGCTTCTTTTCTGAACCTTACATTGTTTAAACTGAAATTGATAGTTTTCACCATTCCTCTGTCTTTTGATAAATTAAAATGATACACGCCTTTTTCTGCATCCTTTTTTATATCACCTGCCAATCCAGAATTTCTATTTGAAGAAACTTCAGAATATATTATCATGTAATCAATATCATCTTTCTTTCTCCTTCTTTGGTTAAAGTTTTTTAAGAAGTTTGGTAACTTAGAGATAGAGACTTCAGAATTTCCAGCACTGAGAACTGCAGTTCTTTCACCGGTGATACCGACTGCTTTTACTGAAATGTTTGAAGGCAAAGTCTTGGCATCTTTGTAGAGGTGCTTAGTTGTAGCCATCGGATAAAGCTGGCCTACAACTTCTTCTAAAAATGATTTTAAAGTTTTTCTTGAAGAAAACTTTTGCTCAATATTTTTAAACACAAAGTCTGAAATAGTTTTTACAGAAACCGGAATATCTGCCAGATTGACTTGGATCGCTGATGTTTCTCCTGTGACGATTGCCACCTTGCCAAATAAGATTTTAAAACTTTCTAAGTTATCTAAAGAATTTTGAATGGGTTTGAGCTTGGCATTTACTTTATTTGCTCCCAGGCTGCCTTCTTGTCGTTGTTTTTCTAAGTTTTTCTTTGCTCTCTCTAGAGACTGTTTCGTGCTGAAGATCACCGCTTGGATAAAATCCCCCATGTATACATAATTTGTAACCAGATCAGTACTAATGATGGAACCAGGCGCAGCGAGCTTTGCATCGGCCTCAGGATCTAAAGGCTTCTCTGACAAGCTTTTCGGTTTCAATACTCCAAGAGATGGGTCTTCTTGTCTACCAACATATTGGTTGTACGTTTTTGCGTCTATAAGCCTGATCGGTTCCTCGTATAACTTCTTTTCTCTTCTCAAGGTTTCCATGACAGAAATAAAATTATCACTTACTTTCTTTTTTATAATGCTTTTTATTTTTTCTTCAGTCTCTTTTCTTTTTGCATCGTTTACTTTTGCGTTTCGTTTGGCCTCATCTACCTCTTTCTGTATATCTGCGAGTGCAAGGATCTCTTCTGGTGCGGCTATGATGTTATACATTGGGTCGTCAAGAATACCAGATAACCTGCCAATATAATCTACCTTGATCGTGGCCGTGCCATCTTGAGCTACATTGAGATTATGATTAATATATGTCATCCTTAAAGATATTGAAGTATTTTCTACTGCCCTTCTCTCAGATTGAGTTAAAAGATCTTCTGTGTTTGGTGCAGAGTATCCTATAAATGCTCCAATTTCATGTGAACTAGGCTTGTTTACCTGTTCACTTGAAACTTCTTTCGACATAGAACCTCTCAAGGGTACGTTTTGAGATCTAGAAATCGTGAATAATTCTGCTAGTGTCGCAAAGCCTGGTGGTGGCGTTTTGAATACGTTCTCTATCGAATCAACAAAAAGCTCTAGGGAACATTCTATCTGCTTGTCTCTTGTAAAAAAATCTTTACCTATAAACTGGTAAGAGAAACTTTTAATACCAACACCTCCAACGGATGCGCCGGGTTGGAGCAAAGAAGTTATAGTTGCGTTTTCTGCTGCAACAGGAAAATAAAAGGGAATATATCTTCTATCTTTTATTTTGAATAACTTTACTTCAGGAACAAGCGAAGTTAACTTTCTTGTTTCTAAATCCATAAGATTCCTGTAGACATCGATATTTTCTTTTTTTATTACTTTGGATACAAAATCTACATTAGTATAATTGCCTATAACTTTGTGACAAGTTATTCCACTGTTGGACGACTTACCTTGGCCAAGTTTGCTTCCTTGGTTTTTTTTGGAGCCTTTTATAAAGTGACTCCAGATTAAATATCCTTGCTCATTAAATGAAATTGATTTTTCGTCACTCATCTCTGGTTAATAAATACATTATCTCATTCAAAGGAAGAGGTACATGTATAATATCTCCTGTTTTTATTAAATTGTCAATTGGTTTTTGATTGAAAGCAGCCAATACCCACCAGTACCTAGTATCACCATAGTGTTTGTATGCTATTTTACTCAAAGAATCTCCTGTAGCATAAACATGATCCAGGATAGTTAGATCCCTCATATCTTCTTGAGAAATTTCAGACAACTTCATTTTTGAATAATGCCTGAAAAATTTTAAGCCTCTATCTTTTAGCTTTTTCTTGTAGAAAGGGTGATCGTTGATCAGGATTTCTCTTCTTTCGTTTCTATCTATCATTCTTGACCTCCAAGTATATCATTTTCTCTTTTAATTTGCACTTGGGCTGTGCCTGAATCTATCTTATCTGTATCAATAGGTTCTCCTGTTGGTCTGCCATAAGGAAAAGATGGGTTTATAAAATTCTTTCCTCTAAACCCTAATGGTGATTCATGCTGAGGTTCAAAAGTAAAAGAAACGCTAAAATTCTTTGGCAACAATTCGTTATCAAAGGTAAAAAATCCCGAGTCCCTGTTGGGTCTAAAGCTAAAACCGCTAATGCAACCAAGCAAACCTTCCTCCATGGACTCATCTGAGTAATTCTTTACTAAGTTTAGAAATTGTATTCTCAATAATGGTGGTGCTTTTAAGGTTCTTCCCAAACCCCTCTCTCCTCCCTGGAGTGGCTCCCCATAAACGGGATACATCATCTTAACAAGCGTACTGTAGTTGTTCATATTTTCTTTTGCCTTTTCTAGCGTTGGTGCCAGAACATCAAAAGCTATAGAGATTCTTCTTGTTGTGCCTCTGTAGGGTTTTATGGGATCCATTCGACCAAAGATTTGTTCGGAGCCCCAAGATACGGTAAAAGAATCTGAATACTCTTTTAGAAAAGCAGGGAACTCTACCCTAGTTCCTGTTGCAACGTGCAAAAACTTAACTAAATGATCACTACCTTTTGCTATGTCATGAAATGATGCCATAAATTATCCTCCTCATTTCCTATCTAATAGGGCCTTAATTCCCATCTTGTCTATAAGATCCTTCAAGTCTTTCACACCATCTACCAGCGCCTTAAAAGCTTCTCCTACCGCTTCTCCTGAGGTCGCTTCCGAGAACGTTGCTAGTGTCTCACGCGAGAAAATTGTCTCTCCGGGTTTTCCAAACTTTTGAGCGTCCGCTTCCGATACCACGCCTGCAGGAGTCCTACCTGCTTGAGCTGCAGTATCTTTAATAGCTGTGAAAAATTTGATGAATGCTTCACCTCCCTCTTTTTTGAGGACTTGTGGGTCAAATATCTTACCGCTTTTGATTTGATCTATGGAGAGTCCTATTCCGGAAGACTCGACGGCTTTTTTTACTTGACCAACAGTCAAAGTATTGAGCATATTATCTAAAGTTTTTGCCAAATCGGCAGGTCGTGCTGAAGGTAAAATTTCTGAAAACTTGTTCATATCGATAAGACGTTCGCCTAGGCCACGAACCAAATCTCTTTGAAGCTTGTTTGTTGAGTTAAAAAGATTTTCGACGCCTCGTCTGGTTCTTCTAATTGTGTATTCAAATTGTGCAAGCGACGGATTCACTCTTTTTTGTAGTAGATCTGCCATTTTTGCATTGGCCCTCTCTCTTGGGTTTGTTGATTCTTTTCCGGCAAGAGCCTCATCAACGGACATTTGACCTGTTAAGAGTCTTCTTGTTTCATCTGGAGTTAAACCTAATCCATCCGCTACTGCTTTTAGTTGGAACTTGTTTCTGCCTAGCGCTTTAACATCTACACTGTTTCTGATACCTTCAACGATCGTCTCCACTCTTTGTGCTTCTGTTTTGCCAAGTAAATCAATTGAGTTAAAAACAGATCTTCCTAGTATCGCATTTAAAGATCCGGCCTTCCGTGCAGATCCACCGAACTCATCCATCGATTCACCAAAAGCAGATGTCAACTTATTGAAGCTTACACCCGTTTGCCCAGCTGTGAGTTGCAAGCTTTTGAAATTTTCCATTAAAGTATTTGAATCATAAGCCATACTTTTCTGGGCTGCTGAAAAGTTTTCCATGGCTGTTTGCATACCGACACCTGTTGCTTCACCAATTCCAGCTATAGATCTTGTAAGCTCCTCTGCAGCTTTACCTGACATTCCAAAACCTAAAACTGCTGAGTCTAAAACATCACCTAAAGTACCGAATGAAACTCCAAGTTCATTAAGAACAGTAGCTGTTTTAGATAGCGATTCAACATCATCAAAGACAGCAAAGAGGCCTTTCATGTTTTTAGCTAGTTGAGCTGCACCTTTTACGCCTTCGTCTATTCTACCAAAGAGACCTACACCTTCTTCACCGATTTGTGAAAATTTTGAAAATAAACCACCGGGCCCAGACAGCTCTTCGAGCAACAATCCGGTATTCTTGATTGACTCTTTTTCAGCCTCATATATTGTAGATGCTTCGCTGAAAATATCGAAGGCGCCACCGAAAGGTTTTGCTCCGGCGGCTTTCGCTTTTTCTTTTAAAGATTCGAAGCCAGCCTTTATCTTTTCGAAAATAGCCGATTGTTTCTTTGAATCACCTTTAGCGGCCGCGTATTCTTCAGCCAGTTTTTTCAGTTCTTGTTCGTTCATTTACAATACCTCTTAGTAAATATGCAGCTAAAGGTGTTTTTTAAGATTTGTTATTTCTCTCTTCGATTAAGTCTATGTTTTTCGACACAAACCATTTCCGAAGTCCGATAGGTAGGTTATAAGCTTCTGTAAATGTGAAGCGTCCGTGATGTTGGAGAAAGAATATTTCCTGGTATGTGACCTCCTTAACATACTCAGATGTCAGGCCAAAAGAAGCCCAACGAGAAGGGCACCTCGCTTTCGGTGACATGACCACAGCCACCACATGTTACTTCTTGTTTAGTGTTCAAAGTTGGAACAATACTATTGGAAACTTTCTTTATCTTCCGGATATCCAAAACCGGTAATACTGAAAACAAATTGTTTAAAAGTTGCTTGTCTTCTATATTGTTTACACTGACAACGCATCTTCTAAGAAAATTTAAAGTTTCTGAATTTTCAATATTTAACTTCTTTGCTTTATTATTCTGTTCATTTAAAAATCTTTCGTCTGCAGACGATAGCATTTTGATGCTCGCTTCTAAACCTGTTGAAGGAAGCTTAAAATGAAACAAGTTTGTTTGTTCTGAATAAGTAACTCCTTCGACTTCCCGATCCTCTATTGAGACCTTTGAAAGATCAAACATAAAAACTTCGTTGTTTTTACATTTTTCGCAGGCTTGCGTTACGCCATACTCGCTTCCATAAGAAGTTCTTCTGGCTTCTACAATAATAGCATTCTTATCTCCGGATAACATCTCTTCTACATTGATAGTTTTATCCGTTAAAATACTGGCAACCAGGCGATCAAGCATGGTGCCATCGAGCAAATAATCAGCATTTGATAGAATCTCTTCTTGCTTTGCTGTCATCTGTTTTATTTCTACTTTCTCCCTTCCCGCCATAGTAGACTCTTGTGGGTAATAATTCCCACGAGAGGGTAACTCTACTGTGTGAGTGGGTACAACAAAACTTATACCAAATGGATTTGATTTGTCGTTTAGGTGAGAAGGAGGAGTAGGTTGCGGTGCAGGCTTGTTAACCTGCCGAACTTTTGTTCTCCTTGAATTTCTTGACATTTATACCTCTTTTCTTTTATTCAATTGTCGCTGCTGTTGGGTTGAGAGTCCAAACCTTACCAGGAGTTGTCTCAGGCAATTCAAGATTAGCCCAATCATACTGGAAAGTTATTGAAATATTTACCAACTCATCTTGGCTGTAGTCTAGGTTCCCAAAATCAACACTCGTAATGAAAGGGTTGTTAATAGACCACTTTTCCAAAACGTTTTCTTGTTGAGCGCCTGTGTTTGCACCAAATTGTACAAGCTGTATTTGGCCACCCAGAGCATCTACGAATGCTTGCTTGGAGATTGTTCTTGGCTCGTTTGCTTGCGAAGTATATTCATCAGGCAAAACATAGCCAGCACTTTCTAGAATCTTAACCAAACTAGCTGTAGAGTCAGGCTGCACAGGGTCAACAATTGTGACCGTGATTGGCTGCCAGGTCACTCGACCGGGGTAGTAGAACTTGTAATTTATAAAATCATGATTCGTTGTTGCTACCTGAAAACTTGGCTTCTTTACATTCTTTACTATAAACTGCGGCATACCAGAGATGTAAAGTAGCCATCTAAACTGTCTCTTCGGCTCTATGCTTGCTTGATTCCAAAAACTCATTATATAATGTCTCCTATAATATATATTACTTTAGATACTTTTTTTGACTTAATCATCAAAAGAAGCACCCGTGTTTGTTATAACAAAATCAACTGCAATAAACTCAATAGCTCTGGCCGGTTTCAAAAAGATCTTTGCATACATAATATTTCTATCAACCAAGTCAGGTGTGGTGGTAGTATTATCTAATATAACCTTGTAATCAGAAAGACCAAGTCTTGTCTTAACACTCTGCAAGAAAGGGTTAACCTGACCTAAGAATCTGTTCCATGTTGCTGGTACGTTCTGATCGAACAGTAAGTTGCTGGCAATTCTGGAAATCTCTTTCTTAACAAAAATCAACAACCTTCTTACGTTAATTCTATCAAGTGCAGAAGGTGTTGTCTGCAAGGTCTTTTGACCGAAAATCACCAAACCTTCAGTTACAAATGAAGCGATTGGATTAACACTAGACTCGTAAAGTGTATCTCTTTGCTTGGATAAAAGCTGCTCAGAAACTTGCAATACCGGTACACCAGCGTTTCCTTCGTTCAAGCCGCCGCGGTTGAAACCTGCAGGGGCGAACCAAACCTCATCTCTTTGCTCTGTATAAGCCATAACACCCAAAGCAACTACTGAAGGTGGAACCCATATATCTCTTGATGAATCAGTGTCCTTGATCTTTACCCATGGGTAGTATGTCGCACCATAAGAAGAGTTTAGCTGCCTGGCTTTTATTGCTTTTGCAGCCTTTGAAGGCGTTGTACCGATTCTATCAGAGAACACTTTGCACTTCTTTTCATGTGCCGGCAAATATACGTTAGGCAAATCAATTATTGCTAAACAATCTGCTCTAGATTCGCACTTCTCTACTAGCTTTGTAGTAAGTGCCTCTGTAGTAATACCCGGCATAACAACCAGGTTTTGTTCGATCAGCTCGGGATCCTTAATAAGCTCTATTGCTCTGTCTATTGATGCGAAGGCATACGAGTTGGCAGTTGTCTTGCCAGATGTTAACCTATTCGCAAATGGATCCGGCTCTGTGACATCTACTCCGTCAAATCCGCCGACAAGAGGCATCTGGAACTTATCGAAACCTAGCTCTAACAAGTTTGAAACCCCATTTGTTGGGTGGTTTGCTGTGTAGGATGGATCAGCGTTAGCGCCTCTGCCGCCAGTAAACCCTGAAGGTACCGCAGGGTTAGTCGCATTAGCAAAATTTCCAGCTGTCGCAATAGTCTTATTACCCGTGGCGCCTCTGACAGATTGACGGATGGTAATACCACCTGATCCGTCAACATCAACCATGAACTTTGAATCATTTGTGCCAGCATTGTGGCCGTTGGCACTGTTAATAGATGCGGACAAGTTTGTCGCGACAAAAGCGGCACGAGTCTCGGCTCCCTCATGAGATCCTCTCTTAAAAATAACCTTTTGCCCATCCAAGGCACCATTAGTAGATACGTCGTCATCCTTAGCAATATAAGTTTTAGAAGTTCCGTCTGCAGATATAAGCGTTATTTCACCGTTTCCTGGTACACTAGTAGTGAATGTGAATGTAGCAGATGATCTTGTTGCTGCTCTTGATCCGCTAACGAAAACAGAAGATGTTACGTTTGCAATAGAAGTATCAGTCAAGTTAGAACCCTCTAAGCATACTTCATCTAAACTAAACAAGAATGCGTACTCAGTTGTCGAACCGTCGGAAATACCATCAGTTTGCTGCTTTGCTAAGCCTGCAGGCATCTTCCTAATGTAATCTATCATCCCTGTATCTAATTCGCTGGTGAGATTATCTCCTGACAATTTATAAACTGCCGCACCAAAGCTGTCAGTTCCTCTTACGGAGGCACTAACTGTTGTCTTTAGGCTTGGCCAACGGATTGTTACAGTACCTGCGTCTGCTACATTCGCAGCTTTGAATCGAGTACTTTCTTCAATAAAAGTGCTGGCGCCGCCTATCTCTGCGATGACGCCGCTAGCAACAGTTTTTTCTATTCTTTTTGGTATGATCGGTCCATAAAATCCGAAAGGTACCTTAGAGGGCGACACAGCACCCATGTCGACATTTGAGTCCATTTCAATTCTGATATACTTTGAGTTGTTTGGGTAGTTTCCATAAACCTTATTTCTCTTTTCTGCAGAAGACCACTGGAAGAATTGGTCTCCGATTTGCCTCGCAACATAATTTTGAGAATTAGGGTTCAAATTACAACTAGTAAAAGATTCTACCACCTCTAACTTTGTTCCAAGAACTTTTTTAACAACAACCGAGAATGAACCATACGGATCAGTATCTCCGGTTTCAGGAACCCTTATATCTTCGATTGATACTATTAAATTTCTTGAAGCCTCTTCTCCTTCGGACAGTGCGATCAGCCTGAATAGCAAAGGCATATCTTCTGCAGTATAGTCTTTGGCGGTGCCTTCATGTTGACTGAATACCCAACCTGTTCTTCCCGCAGAAGCGTCGTGAGTATAGTCTTCAAAGTCAGTTGTATCTGCTTGCAACTGAACCATATATCCACACTTCTTTGCATCGGACGCTGAGTTTAAACTCTCCTCAAATGTTTCTCCGAGCCAGTATTTGTCCGCCAACGTACCAGATGTTATATAAGATACATTAGTATTTGTTAATACAGGATTAGTATTCAAAGCGCTTCTAATGTAATTTTTGCTTCCCTTGCGAAAGTTTACCGGGACTTCTTTGGTGTCTCTACCTGTGCTTGAGATTATAATCTTGAAATCTCCGTTGGTATCTGTCAGTACTGAAGTTCCAAAATCCGCTGGTGAGTCTTTTGTAAAATCAGCTCCTTCGCCTTGACCTGCTAATCGCAGCATGGTACCCGTTGCAGGCGTATAAAATACCGCTGAAACTGTATGGTCACTAGCGGTAGATGAGCCCGAAGGGTAAGTTATAAGGGCCCAGGCTTTGTTTACTGACCATCCTGCTTGTGCGCCCGCAGCTGAGGTAGCATTATCGCCTGAGGCTCCTAAGAGTCTTATAACTGTTACCGGGGAATCAATGTCTGCGGCGAAATATGCTTTTGCTGCGTAGTGAGCGTAAGCCGGGGACAAAAGACCGTTCCCCTCTCTCCACACATCGTCACCTTGGTTTCCGGGGACTGTCTCTCCGAACATTTCTACAAATTCTGCGTATGAATTTACCTTTACTGGGTTTAACGCTGGACCCTTTCTGGTCCTTCCGATTATTACTGGACCTACATTTCCAGGTAATTTGGGGAGTTGTGAGTTATCAATCTCTTTTAAAAAAACTCCTGGTGAAACGAACTTAAATTTTCTAGCTGCCATGTTGCTATCTCCTTGAGGAACTTAAAGTAAATGTTATTTTACTTATTAAATAGTTTTTCTATCCTGCAACGGCAACAAGAAAAAGAAAAGCCCGGTGAAAACCGGGCTTGGGTGGGAAAGTTGGTGGGAATAATTATTTCTTAAGGTAACGAAGCTGAATAACATCGTCACTATCAATGGCCTGAGTAAACCAGACTTTAGGCTTACCTTCAAACGCTTCACCGTCGAAAGATGCAGTGATCAAGTAATAGTCGAAGATCGCTGTGTGATCAGACCCACCCTGGACGGAACCAGAAGGTGTCTGTAGCATACCATTCAAGAAAACCTGAAGTGAACCAGAAACCATATCTTGTGATAAGGAGGCCGTAACCAAGTCATCTGAAAGAATGCTATTCTTGGATGCTGATGAACAAAGGTCCTCAACTGGTGAAATACTTAAAACACCATTTGTGACCTGAATGCCGTCACCGCCACCCAAGAAATCACCGATGCGTGAAACAGCTGACTTTCGATTTGTTCCATTTGCGCCGTCGTCGACAAGGATCAAGTCTGTTGCAGCAAGTGCTGCGCCAATGTCAGTTGCACCATCGATATCGACAGCCGTGGCGTTGAGTGTATTTGTTGCACCCAATGTTACACCATCAATGTTACCACCGTCGATGTCTGCAGTTGTTACAGTACCAAGATCGGCAATTGTTCGTCCGGCGAATGTAGGGTTAGCCGAAAAGGTAATCAACGGTGCGGAGTTTGTTGATGTAAACACCAAGTAGTCCTGACCACCACTGTCCTTAACGCTCAACGCGTCGGCATCATCGTCGTTCATGATGATTTCAAAAGTTGCATTATCTGCACCTTCAGCATCAATCTTGAGACCACTTGCCGCGGCATCAATGCTTAAACTATCAGCATTTATGTCTCCAGCATTTGTGATGTTACCCTCTTGAAGATTTAAGCTGGTACCAGTTATCGCGCCAGCAGTTAAACCTGCAGAACCGTCACCGATAGAAACAGGTGAACCACCACCAAGTGTCAATGTCTGGCCTGGGCCGGTCATTGTCGGGAAAATGGAGTGGTCCTGACCGCCGTCAGACGTCTCAAGGTTGCTGCCCGCGCCGACGAATACATCACCAGTAGAAACTAGCTGTGATGCTGTAACGTGAGCTGCCGATTCAAGATTACCTGAAACGTAAAGCAACTTAGACGCAGGATAGTAAACCATCTGGTCTTCGTGAATGAAAAGATCTTTCGAAGTACCTGTCGATGCTGAGGCGAAAAGGATCGGATGACCATTTCCATCTGCTTCTGCATCGTCCGTAGATGCAGCCTTGATTGTTGCACCAACGTTGGAGAGATTTGAACCATCACCAAAGTACAAGTCTGCACGAACGTTACCAGTTACCTGAAGTTCAAAGGTTCCGTCATCAACTGCGAAAGTAAGGCCAGAATCACCAATAAGATCGCCGTCAGCACCTGCAATAACAACACTACCAGACGCGATTGTCTGGACTCTTGCATTGTCTAGGTAAGCAATACCATCGATGTAAAGGTCCTTATATTCTGCACCGGACGCACCAAGGTCAACATTATCATCTCTTGATGGCTTCAATGCTCCGTCTACAAGAGTAAGCTGAGCTTCATCACCAATTGAAAGGTCAAGTGCAGAGCTAGCATGGTTCCAAAGAACTGAAGCGTGGCCCTGAACGTCTTCTCCACCGCCGATGCGTAAACCACCACCATCAGCGTTAGCTGAAGATGCTGATACAGCTGAAACGATCAATTTATCATCAATTTCAAGAGTTGTCTCTGACTGTGTGATTGAGTTGATTGTTACTACATCAAGCTGCTGAACCTGAATTGCAGAGGCTGTAATATTTTCAGCGACTACGTTCCATCTAAGTGCGTCTGTACCTAACGCCCTCGCGTTGGTTGTACTTGGTACAAGATCCGAGTCAAAGCGACCAGTAGCCGTAATGGTATCAGATGTTGTATCACCAAGATCGACATCACCTGTTGCAACAAGATTTGTAAAACTACCCGCTGCCTTTGTGGTGCCACCAATAACAGTGTTGTCGATTGCACCACTATCAATATCGACGTTTGTCATCTCGTGATTATTAAAATCAATCTCGACAGCACCGTCGCCACCAAAAGTTAATTTGCCGGCCGCATGAGTCAAGGTAACATCACCACCATCAAGATTGATAACACCACCTGAGCCCAAGTGAAGATCATTCCAACCAAGAGCTGTAGTACCTAAGTCTCTTGCAGCATCAGTGCTTGGTACAAGATTCGAATCAAAACGACCTGTTGCTGTAATGGTGTCGCTTGCGGCGTTTCCACCCAGATCCACCGCGCCGTTGACCACTAGACTGTCAGAAAACTGACCGGCTGCGCCACTTACGGTTGTGGCAATCAAGGTACCGTTGACAGTTGCGGCGCCGTTAACCGTTAGAGTATCAGAGAACTGAGCTGTTGAACCGGTTACAGTTGTGGCAGTCAAAGTGCTTGAAAAGTTACCAGTTGAACCGGTTACATTCTCTACTGTCATTGTATTAGTAGATGGTGTATAGGTAAATGAACCGGTGCCATCTACAGCAACAGAAACTCCCTTGTCATCTGTAGGGTGAACAAACGTAATTCTCTGTGCATCGTTAGAGTTAGAGCCAGTTACGTCGATACCACCACCTGCAAAGAAAGTTTTAAGTGCCGAACCGGAAACATGCTTTGCTAAGTTTCCGGCCTGCTGAATAATGAAAACATCTGAATTGTTAACTGATGTTACCAAAGATTCTGCGGAGCCAGTAATATTAATAGCCTCTGGCAAGACCTTGTTGGACTCTGCTAAACGCGCCAACTGTACGTTATTTATCTTTGTTCTAGCCATGTTATTACCTCCTAAAGCAGCGAAATCGCTGAAACTAGTTGTAGATATTGAAATTGTTCCGCTTGAACAACTCCATAAATCACTGGGTAACTGGTACCAAACACCAGTTGCAGAATTTCTCTTCCAAATTTGTAGATTTGTTGGGCAAGATCCTGCAGCGGAACCCTCTAACTTAAACTGAACTGTAACTGCAGACTCAAAAGTCTGTCCATGTGGAGTCAACCTAACAACCGCAGATAATGGCTCACCGGCCTTACCTCCCGCCTGAGTAACCCCGGATAATTTTGGATCAAATGCTGTTGCAACGCTAGCACCAATAGAAACATTAGTCGATAACGCGTTGGATGGGATAGTAACTGTAACATCTGGTGATACGTTAGTATTACCTGCTTTTACAGTACCCCCGCCAGAACCTATCGTTTCTGTAACTGAGTCATTTATAGCTGCTGTATTGTTTAAAGATACAGTGCTTGCTGCGGCCGTGTGGGCATTGCCCGCTAAATCAAAAATAGATGTATTATCTGCAGCATCAACCGATAATGTTTCTGTTCCTAGCGCTATAGAGTCCAAGTCTGTCCCATTAAGGGTCAATACCCAGATGTTTTGCGCTGTTTTTGAAATACCAGACGGTGTTGCATTCAAACTAATATTAGCCTGATTACCACCTGACAGACCTAAGGTAAAATCTGCTGCAACTAGATCACCGGTTCCATTAGAGCTTGCGTAAACATCCTCTGCAAAAGTAACCGTCACGGTAGAGTTATTAGCTGCTACCGAAAGTGAACTAATTGTTGGCTTCGTTGTATCCACCTTGAAAGATGAATTTGCTGAAACCGCACTATGCGTGATAGTTGCATTATTACCTGAAGCATCCTGCATCGTTCCACTATTTAATGAGATTGCATTGGCCCCGATAGATATACCATCGGAATCCGTAGTTTCACTACTTGCAATCGTATACTGGAATATAAGTGAAGTTGTGCCAGTACCACTAGCATAGCTAGCGTTTCTGCTTACTCCGCCGACATTCAAAGTTATAAATGGTGTACCCCCTGTTGTATTAACAACAGTTGCTTCATCCATAGTTACCGTGACACTAACAACATCTCCCTCATTAAGAGTGCTGTTTTGAGCGTTAGTTGCACTAGTAATAGCTACTGACGAAACTGATGGGCCCGTTGTATCTGAGTTATCTAATGCTGAGATTCGCCTGATGTTGAAAACACCGTCGTCCACTCTGTCCGCTGCGGTATTCGGGAATGTTTGTCTCCACTGATCATCATCATGATGATTCATGTCCACGCCTTTCTTCCACCTCGGAGCATCGTAAAAGATATCGCCCTTTACAGAGATATCAATCATCGATTTTGAGGCGCCGTAGCCGCCAAAGCCATCTATAACGGTCCATTTCCACCCATCAGACCCAGATTCCAAGGCCTGCAAAGAACCTTGAGAAAATTGCGATGAGAATTTGGTATTTGATCCAAATATAAATGCATCAGTACTGCCAGAAATCCATCTAGATGGCAGGTGTGGGGAGATTGCACAATCAACACTGGAAGTGATGGTTTCACGAGCTGAACCATCGATAAATGCTGCAGAACTCGATTGATACGCATAAATAGCCATCGTATGATTTGTTGCAGTACCATCCGTCAAAGTTGATGTTCCCACAAGTAGCGTGTTTGAATCCTCGTGCCAATAAAGCATGTTCGCACTCAGATTTGATTCAAAGTGGCTGTGGAAGTCTCCATAAAAGTTTGGTTCACCCGTCGTTGGATTAACCTGTACATTGTACAGTTTCTTTTCACTAGTTGATGCGATGAAAACTCTATACATACCATTTTCATCCATACCACCCCAGTGTAAATTATTTATGTTAGGAACATTTGCATCGAATTCGCCTCTAGTAGTCCAGGGAGTCGAACCAGAAACAATAAATCTTACTTTATCATCATTACTGGTGTTGTTCGACGCGTATAGCGCGACGACTCTCTTGTCTCTAGAAAACTGGAACCTGGTCGCTCTGCTCAAACCATCAGATGCATCAATAGCATAACTTGTATGGTCAGATGCAGTTGACCAACCAGACGAACTAGATACGTATCGGTTTGGCTGACTTACCTGATAGAGAAGTGCCCAAATTTCATGGTCATTGTACCACTCAATTTGTTGGGGCTCTTTCGTTCCGGTGTCTATACTTTCTTGTAGTGTCCATCCGGATGAACCTGTGTGCCAAATATCAATACCATAATCTATGCTAGAGCCATCACCACCGTTTCGAGATATAACGTTCAAAGCTAATTTAGTCCCATCAGGACTAAAGCGGCCGCCGTCTGCAGGATGAAATATTGCAGAGCCATTATTTCGGTCATAAGAAGCACTTATGGTAGTTAATTGAGCCGTGTAGTCTGTTAGCTGTGCGGCTACGGATGAACTTATTTCATAAGCCATATATTTTTCCTCCTATATATGAATTTTACAATAAAAAAATGTTATTAAATATAAAATTAATATTAATTTATAGGATTGGAAAAAATATAATAAATTTGACTGGATGGGATGTTATAGGATAAAACGAACGTCTGCCTATAAATAGTCTTTTGGATTGCTAAGAGAATAGAATTTTCTTTAAGTTTCTAACATTATTATCAAACTTACAAAAATCTGAATCTAGAAACTCTAGGGCAGCGGGTGCACATTTGCCCTCAGGGTCTTCAAAAGCAAAATGAAACTTTCCAGTTTCTAAACGCTTACATTCTAATAATTTAAACTTTTTTAACTGTAAATATGCAGCTATTCCTATATCGCTCGTAGTGTACATGTATTTTCGCTCCCTAATTCATTCATGTATAGTAAGTAGTGACGGAGCGCTCAAAAATATTTTACTTTCGGATAAAGTATCCTTTTTCTCCCGGATTTTTAGGCAAAGTCAATTGATATGTAAACTCTGAGCTGATGTTTTTCTTGTCTCTCAGTTCTTGTCCCAGCTGGTACATATAGTCTCCTACTTGCAAAGATTCTAAAAGAAGGCCTTGCTTCCTCTTTTCATACTCAAGTAACATAGAAGACAAAATTTTGTCAATCTCGACGCGACGGTCTCGGGCAGCTACTATTTGTTCAACTTCTTCCCACTCGACCTCGACAATTTCAGTCTGCTCTGACTCTTCTTGGGCTACTTCTTTGTTTTGTGTTTCTTGTTCTGACATGTTTTTTCCTTTCTTTATTGTTTTATGTATGTCACGAATACAGCATCATCTGCATCCAAATTATAAGTTAATGTTATTACGTTTCCGCTTATGGTGTAGTCATTATCTCCACCTACAGACTGGAGGACGCCGTTCACGTAAAGTGATTCTGTGTTTGCCCTAACTGTAGCTCCAGTAATGGTTATTTGGTTTGCTGGAGATGGAACACCATCAGTATCTGATTTAAGTATTTCCCTAACTACTAAATTATCTGCTAAAACTTTAGAAAAATTACCATCTGTAACAATATTGCTTGAAACCGCTGATTCAGACGCTGAGGATGCAGCCGTGGACCCACCACCGACAGCGGGCACGTTAGAGAATATAAACGGCGCTGGAAAGCCAGACAGGATTACAGGGTCTTTAATTCCAGCTAAGCCATAATAAGCACCAAATTCATGTTCTGGAATCTCATTTAAAGATATTCTCTCCCGCGGGATCTTAACTTCTACTGCATTTTCCCTCACGGAATAGTGAGGCTTATCTCTATTGTCCTCTTGTCCTACCAAATAGCCAATCACCTTTAATGTTATCTTAGTTTCAAATTTTCTTTCTTCTGAAGAGAAGTTTGCCAAGTTGTCTCCATTTTGGAACTCTCCTTGTATAAAACCTTCATAGCGATGTTCACCTTCAAACAGCCTTATATAATTTATTGTACCAGGCATCGTTACAAAAGGCAAGATTAAATCGTTCATTTGTTGCTGATATTCTGTTCTTATTGTAATTTCGTAGTTTATAGTGACATTTACCGGCATTGGAGCAGCTATGGTTCTATAAACTATCTTTGGGTTTGGTCTAGGATAGTTACTTTGCCCGTGAAGCCTTAAAGCATCCGCTGAAGCGAACTTTGTAGTCTTTTCTTGGTAGACTACTCTAGAAACTGGTAACGAGGCTCCTTGCTCATCTGGTTGACCTGGAACGTTTCCTTGAAACACACCCTTACTAGCCATATCTTTTGTCACTGATGTTCTTCTTATCGAGATAATCGGGAACTTAAGCATCCCTTGAGCATCTCTTATATCTTTATTCTTCTTTACTTGATAGGATCGCTCTGCAGTACCCCACACGATTGGAACCTTGCGCCACCCTTCATTCGTATCAGCAAAAAGATCCAGACTTTCAAAGTATTTTAACACAGAACTATCAATTGTTTCAATTGTGGATGGCTCAAAATGTAATTTTCTTACCAAAGGGCCCTCTACTGGTACTTTTCCATCAGACATTGAATAATCCCTCTCTAGCTCTTACGCATGTTGCGCCTATTTCAAATTTTGACTCCACTTGACCATAAAGCCACTTAGGCTCAACAAGGCTCAAGATCTCATAAAAGTGTTGGCCATACTGTATGAAGTCACCCTCTCTTACAAAAAGGTCCTGATCTTCTGTTAATCTTCTCTTGTGAAAAAAAACTGTTATTTTTTCTATCCTATCAACACCAAGAGGCGTTGTTGTGGTATTTTGCGAGTCATATTTGACCATAGCGTACACTCTAACGGGATTTAGAAAGTTTTTATCTATTGCTTCCCCGTAGATGTTGTGAAAATTAGTATGATCCAAGCTTATAGGGTAATAAGCGATGGTTTGACCAACAACTCTTTCTATAACTTCGTCGTTAACTTGCTTTACGAAGTCTTTTTCTTTCTTTCCGGTAAAAAGAGGCGGTGGCGGTGCATCAGGTTGTGACCATTTGTTATCATCAGACATTTAGTTACCCCACAAAGATAAAGTTAGGTACCTTATCTAAAACCTTCTCTGTATTATCTGATATAGTTCCATCTTTCTCAATCAATTTAGCATACGTCATCTCCGCCAAAGTAGTCTTTAGCTCTTCTCTTAGTTTATCTTGCTCCGCTTTAGCCTCTGAGAGTAGCGCGGCGCCGTTCAAAGACACATTATCACCAGGGATGGGTACGGATCCAAACTTTGACCTAACTTGCCCTAAAGTCTCTTTACAGAGGGACAGCGCAAAGCGTCGGATCCACTGTTTACCGATTGAGTTTATGTTGTTAAAAGGCAGATTCCCTATCGGGAGAGTGTTCATGTTGTTGACACCATCTGTTTCCGTATCTGTGTTGTCCCATGCGTCTGTAGCTATAGAAAACTCTACCCACATTTTAGTTGGGCCGCCACCATAAGGTATTGGGTACAATCTTAGGTTATTGTCTCTTAATTCATAAGAAAAATGAGACATTCTAGTATATATTGCATCCTCAAACGCCATGGCTTGTGCCTTGTTATGCCAAGCAGGTATTAACTGGAATGACGAATCGTCCGAAAACTGACCGTAATTGTGTAAATTACCTACAACGTTTAAACCTCCGTAATATCCAAAAAATCTCCACATCGCATGCGGTGTTTTGTAAAAGACTTTCTTTACTAAAATCTTCTTTCCATTGACAGATCCTGAATATTGTTCTGAGTTTTCTATAATAGTCTGTAAATTATAATTTTGCACACTTTGTGTTATGTTAATTGAAGCTGAAAATTGAATTGAACTGTTTAGTCCAACTTCAGCGCCGGCACCCTGGCCTATCTTTCTAGATAAACTGTAGTCAAACTTGGGATACTTCAAAGCAACATGGGTACCGCCGAGTGAAGAAGAAAGATCTCCAGACTCTAAATTACCTTTTGAGTCAAAGCTGCCGGTGGTGTTGCCAAGAGTATATGAAAGAACATTTGATGCCTGATGTACATTAACCAGATAAGAGTATTCTAACACCGACTCTTCATAGGCAGCATAAACATTACCTTCAGTTATTTCAATATCAAGTATATCGCCGCCGAGCTTTTTGTAAACATAAGAAACCTGATCTACTGCTCCTGTCATGAACTCTTCAGAATACAGAGGCGCCAGAGGATCAGAGTATATTTTATATGGTACAGCGGCGTTTACGTTTGATGCTGCACCTGTAATAGGAAGCACCACAGCAGAAAGTGTGCTGGATGGTGTTAAAGTTGGCAAAGACATTCATGGTCCCTCACAAGTTATAGTTTATCAATATAACTAGTTGTTTGGGTTGCCATTTCACCTAGCTAGCTGTTTTTGTTTTTGTGGTTCGTCTTCTACGTGTTGTAGAGGTAGTTTTCTTTTTTGTTGTCGCAGCCTTTTTTCTTGTGGTTTTTGGCTTCTCGATCTTTGGCTCTTCAACCTTTGGCTCTTCGACTTGAACAACTTCTTCTTTGTTGACAAATTTTAAGGCGTTGATTCTTTCTTGTGTTTGGTCAAGAACTTCTTCTACCTTTTCAGCAACATCGACAGCTGTTTCCAGAACAGTCTCAACTGCCTCTGATACTACTTCCTTTACTGTTTCTTGGACCTTTCCGATACTGAAACCTAGTGCTGCTCTCTTCTTTGCATACTTCTTTGCGTATCTGGCCATTGTAAGGCGCTTTCTTCGTTTACCCATGGTAATTCCTTTCGTTTATGTAATAAATAGTTTAGAAATAGAAAAACCCCTCTTCCAACAGGAAAGGGGTTTGATTCTATTGTAAGGCGAGCTAGTTGCTATCAATCGAGAACGCCACCAAGGAGTTCCTTGGTGTGAGAAAGAGCATACCATTTTAAGCCATCAGTAAAAAAATGTATTCTTTCGCCTACTACTGTTCCGGCTGAACCATCAAATGCAAATGAATCGCTGGCTGTTGCGGTATCTCCCTCCGCGGCGTTGCCGGATAGATTGTTGTGAAAGTTTAAACCAACCAAAACATCTTCTGAGCCTGCGCCTGCATCATGTGTATTAATTGTGTAGTCGTTGGCACCCGGGTCTGTCTTTACAATAAAGTCACACCACCACCCCTGACCAGCAGCTGCAACACCCGGTAAGGTAGTTACAAATCCAGAGGCATTATCCAACATGAAAGTTGTGCCACAATCGTGAACTTCCACAGTCTTTGCTGCTGTAAGTACTTCTACCTTTCTTCTTTGCGCGCTATATCGTCCTAATTTTGCCATTTTATAAAATCTCCTTTTAAATCTTAAAGGTATAGTTCGCCTTACCTTTTCATTATAACTAGTTTGTCAAAAAAAGAAAAGCCCCACCAAGTTAATGGTGGGGCTTAATTCTTTCGCTATTGCGTGTTGCGGTTAGCTATTAGCTAGCGCCTGCCTCGCCAAGAAGGCCACGAACAACAACAAGACCGTACATATCAGGTCGTACCATCTTCTTAGCGTAACGGGTCATGACACCCTTACGTGGTACGAAGTCTTCCGTACCGAAAATGGTAGGTGTTACCTGCAACGGTACATATGGGGCGTATACGAAGCCGCTCTCAAGGAACGAGCTACCCTTACGGCCTACAAGAAGCACGTTGCGGATAAAATAAGGATCAACGTAAACGTCGAACTTCTTACTCAGGCTACCGGCGCGAACTGCACCGATTGTGCCGCGGTCCTGGTCAGCAGTTACGCTTGCGCGGAAACCACTTGTGAACTCAAGGATGTTAGCTACCTCTGGAGAGCAAACAACAAAGTTTGCGCCGCCACGAAGTGTCTTTCTGTGGATCTGAGCACTTACGTCATTGATTGTTTCAATAAGTGTCTCGTACCACTCGCTAACTGTACCAGTGAAATCAGGTGATGCTGAAGTAGCGCCAAGTTCATTACCGCTAGAATCAACGAAAAGACCTGGAGCGCGTGACCAGTAACGTGTACCAGCCTTGGCACCGCCAACAAGCTCACCAAGAAGCTCACGATCGATCTCAAGAGCGATTTGCTCTGAAAGAATACCAGTAAGCTCAACCTCTGCGTCAAGGTTGTGGTATGCGTTGAGGTCCTGGCCCAACTCTGGGGTCCACTTAGCCTTCAACTTCTTTGTCTGTGCGGTTACAGCGATTGAGTCGACCTTGATGTCGATCTCTGCAATTGCTTGCATATCGCCGGCTCCAGTAGCCTTTTCACCACCTGGGCCGTTTGATTCAACGTTGTTTATATCTTGAGTAGCCACTGCTCTTGCTGGTTCTTCAAGTGCCCACTGGGATGCACCGGCGATGGCGCCAGCAGCAAGACCAGAAGTTGTAAAAGTATCCTTTAAAGGTACCGACAGGGTAATGTCTACGCCTGTACCAGTCGCTACTGAACCAGTAGTGTGGTGAATTACGAGTGTGACAACTCTATCAGAGTTAATTGAAGTCAATCTTCTGATGATTCTGTCACCATTCGCAAGACCTGCGGCTGTAATCGCCTGTGGACGACCCAAGTCAACGTCGGTGCTAAGTGCATCAGCGTTGCCATTACCGTCATATCTGTATATGGCGATTTGGTCGTTTGCGTTGCCTGCAAGAATATCTGGGTCGAAGTCGATAAGCTTCTTATCAGCCTCGGTAAGATCTCCAACAGCCTTTGAAGCCAAAACCGCGGTGGCGGTTTCGTCAAGAAGCGCAGACCCGGTAGGAGAAGCGTGACCGTGGCCAAACTCATAGTGACCACCCGGGCGTGCGTCATTAACACCGCCGGCATCTCCGAAGCCGTCAATGTTGACACCACCAGTCAACTGACTACCTACAACCCCACCACCATAAAGTGATGCGTCTGCGGTTGCACCGAGTCGTGAATCACTGTGTGTGAAGTCAAGGAAGAAAATGAGACCGGATGGCAAGCTCATTGGCTGAACCGATACGAGATCATTTGCTATAAGTCCACCGAATACACGACGAACGATTGGGAATGCAACTGCAGCGAAACCTTCGACATCGCCTGCAGCCATGGAAGAAGCTTCACGAAGAAGTTCCTTAGCTTGGTTTTCAAGAAGTACTGCCATTCCCTGCTTTTGAGTTCCCTCACCGAGACCTTCAAGCAAGCCAGTAGCTTCCCACTTGTTAAGAAGAGCTGCACCTTCCGCATTTAAGTTACGGTTTTGTACGCCTTCTGTTAATTTTTGTAAAATAGACATTATAAATTCACCTCCTTTTCTGTAATATTATTAGAATTAATTTGTCTTTATTCCTGCCAATTTTTGCATTCTATTGAATAAAGGATTGGCATCCTGTGTTTTTTGCTCTTTTCGAGCCGCGACAAGTAGTGAAGACTTTCTTGAAACAACCTCGTTGAGTGTCACATCCTTTTTCACGTCTGAACTGGTTGTGATCGTTTCATTAAGTGTTTCAAATACAATCTTTGCTTCTTGTACAGTTCCGGCTTTCGAAATGGCTTCGACAATTTTTCTCTTTTGTCGCTCATTCAAGGAGGCATTTTCTAGAGCCTGGTTTATATACAGCAACTTTGCGTTTGAAACATTCATCGTTTCCAACTTTTCTTGCAAAGCTGTAAAAGCTGCATTAAATTTCTTGTTTTGCTTCTGCAACTTTGTTGCCGCAGAAGATAGTGTTCTGTTTTCCTTCTGAAGAGAAGCAACTGTCTTTCTTAGTTCTTCGTTCTCTTCTTTTACTTCGCTGTCTTGCTCTCTGGCAAGTAGCATTGCTTCATATTCTTGCATAATAGATTCTGGTGTTCCTGCCCATCCAGACTTTTGTGGCGTTCCTTCAACTCGAACTCTTTCCATAAGTTCATCAAGATCGATTTCTATATCTTCTTCAATCTCTTCTTCTTCGTCAAGCTTCTTTTTGTCGTGACGCTTACCGGCATTACAGTGACCTTCATCAATCTCTTCGTCTTCTTCATTTAAAGCGTCAACAAGTGCAAGTTTGATGATCTCTTCTAAAGTGTCCGGGGTGATATCAATATCAACATCGCCAGCATCGTCCATGCCCATGTCCATATCTACGTCTGCTTCCAATTCTGCTTCATCATCTGTAATATCAATTCCTATCTCGTCGTCACCTAATTCATCGTCACCACCAAATACACCAACATCATCGTCTTCAATTTCGTCTTCAAGGGAATCAAGTTTAATTTGTATAACTTCATCATCGTCTGCCATGAAAGCATCTGGTATTTCAGCTTCTATATCGTCTGCAGAAATCCCCGCTTCCGTATCACCTTCGCCTTCTGGCGCGCCGGGGGCTGGATCGTTGTCCCCGAATAGGTCGGCCATGGCTTCATCATCTTGCTCAAGCAATTGATTTTCATTCATTTCCAACAGTTGATCAACTGCAGTTCTTACTTCGTCTGAATACTTTTCTATTACAAGCTGCTCAGCGTTCTTGAGAGCTGCTTCTTTCAGTGCTTTTGCATCGATGATGGCTCTTTCGAGTAGATTTGACATTATTTTTGACTCCTAACAATTTATACGTATAAAGTGGACAAACGGATTTGCCTCTAAGTAAATAGTATTAGGAGCCTCTAAAGGGAAGGAAAAATTTTTGAGGCTTTAGAAGGTAGAGCAAGCAGCATAGACATCAGTACTGTCTGATAGCTTGAACGCAACCAAATCAGCGCCAGCGATTTCAATTACCTTACAAGTATTGCCAGGAACAGTAATGCTGGCATTATTTTGGTCGTGTCCGGAATAAACTAGTTGTGACCAAACCGCTGAAGCATAATGATAAACATAAATTTCATCTACTGTGCCGCCGTTCGTGGTTGTTACGTGTAAAAATCGCTGATTTTGTGTGCTATATACACCACTTCCCGGGTTCGCTTTGTTAACATCGGATTTGGCATCTGTGATAACCTTACATGCTGCAAGACTAGCTACAGAGACCACTTTTGTCCCATCTGGTCCCGCGATGTTTTTTGGTCTGCGGGTCCTACCCCAGCTGGTGTGTTTAAATTGTGACATTGTTTATTCTCCTAATCAAATTTATTAAACTTGTCTTTATATTTTTGGGTTGATTTCTGGGACAACCTCTTTTTATTTTCCCGTTTTTCTTTCATCTTTTGAGACTTCTTCTTGAAGTATCTCCTATTTTTTAACTCATCGAAAATGCCTTGTTTCTTGCATTTTCTTGTAAACTTCTTGATCATCCTCTCAACTTGATTCTGATCGTGTATCACGATTTCAACGTGACAGGGCTTTCCTCTACTCATCGTATCTCCTTTATTTTAGAGCGTTCCACTTTTGTCCTGCTAAACTAAACAAACCGCTGATATCTATACCAGCATCACTTGGGTCGCGGCCAGCCATAGGTCCATGAGAACTAGTTCTGCCTGGATTTCCAGCTTCCCTTAGAGGCTCTGTACCTTCAAATACATTTGCCATCTTCTGATTGCCCATTACATCGAGCATCTTTCTTTTCGTTTCTAGAAGCTTTCTTCTTCTTGCTTCATTCTCTTCTTCTATATCTTCTTGAGTTCTCATTTGTGGTACTGGTGTTTGTTTTGTTTCCACCATTAGAGATTGAGCCTTTGTGATACCCATAGCTACCTCTGCTACAAGATTAGAAAGTACACCTTCATCGAATAATACTTCCTTCACACACTCCTTAATAATAGATTTTAATTCTGACTTTTTCATTTTTCTCCAAACTTGTACAAGAAATTGTTTAATGCTCTGTTAATTTTATCTTCTGGTGTGAAAATATTTGTATGCCCTTTTGCTTCCTTTAGCATGAACGCGCCGGGGGTTGATGGATCCGAAACCATATCAAAGCAAAGAAGTTGAAAATCGTCTTCGACCATTGTCACTCCATTTCTCTCTGTAACCGAGCCCATGCCCCTAGAAGAAATGCCAAGCGCTACTTCTGAATTGACAAGGCTCTCAAGAATCTTTCCGGATGGTGTTGGTAACACTCTAATTGTTCCCTTGCAAACCTTGCCTTCCATCCATATCTTGGTAACCATGTGGGAAGCATTTGCTAAGTTTATTACAGAACTATCTGGATGATCTAATTCTCCAAGGGCGCGGCGTTCCTTTACAAGCTTTGCGTAGTTGGCTACCTCTCTTTCCAAAATGGCTTGAGGATACACTCTCCCGTTACCGTTTTGTGTCTCTGCCATCTGCATTACTCCAGAGAGCATGCACCCACCTTCTGCCACAAACTTCTTGTCCGCTTCCGTTAGAAGATCCTGGCAAACACCGCCTTCACATAATTCAAAATATTCTCTTATAAGTTTCATATTATACCTCATAGCGGGGGCTACCCGCGTCAGCTAGCAGCCAGCTTTGCATCGTCTAACTGGTCTTATCATTCTTTTTATTGTAATTAAGTCTCTCATTTTCTCTCCTTTACAAGATGCTCAACCTTTATTCCTTCATCACCAAAAACCATATTACCAACATAAGCGGCCGCAGATCCTGCAAAGCCTAGCAAAAGGCCGGTCACAAAAGAATTGTCAAAAGTAAATAGTTGTGTGTAGTGTCTTATAGACCATAAAAATAAGCCAACCCAAAAGCCTGTGCACATAGGGCACTCAAGCAATTGCCCTAACTTTCCGGACTTTGGGCGGATTGGGTCTAGGATTTTTCCGTAGACGAGGATTTGGGTTAGCCCATATGAGACCAGACAGAACCAAATAAAAGTCACGGATCCTCACTTTCATTCCCTTCTCTAACAAGGGAATAATTGTATTGAAATCCGTACGGGCCAATTTGTTTAGTCATTGAGCCCTTACTTGCTGCCTGCGGAACATCGCCAAGCTCTGTTGAATCTTCTGGAGCTGGGCGGAGCATCGCATCTAATCGTTCATCATCATATTCTTCCGCGGTCTTAAAATATGGACGCTCATCCTTGATGTATTCATGAATAGAATATAAAAATGCTTGAGACCTATCAATTCCTGGAATCTTTGATTCTAAAAATTCTGCTTCCATGGATCCGAAAACGTTCCCACCCTTAACAGATGATCTGTTTACAAGACCCTTTCTTGCCAAGAATTGAAACATTCTATCTTGTGTTGCGTAAACCTTATCAGACATAGCACCTTTTGGGAATGTTACACACTTTGATTTTTCTGTCATCAAAACAATGTCAATATCCTCATGATCCAAGATAAGAATATTGCCATCTAAAGTGCGGCGCGCCTTTAGTTCGACCCTGGGGTCTAGCTGTATGTCAACATTAATCGTCATTTTCTTCTATCTCTTCCAAAAGCTGTTGTGTATTTAAAACTATTTCTAATGTTTCTGTATCAATCTCTTTTTCTTTTGTTTTATCTAAAACATTATAAACTTTTTCTATCTTTTCTTTAAGAGAAACATCTTCTGATATTTTCTTACTGTTTTTTGCCTTGGTTAATCTGTTTTTAAGAGAACCAACCTCTTCGTTAAGATATAGCTTTAATTCTAATCCATTATCGACAAAGGAAGAGATGTAATTATTAAGAAGCTTTTTTTGGTTTTCGTTCAGCTTATTTGAATATTCTTCATTAAAGTTTGATGCGAATGAACCATAAACCAGAGAGTCAATCGGCTGCTGAGATTCCTGCTCGACAATTACCGATGCTGACATTTGATCTATTATATTTTCTTCCAACAAGACCCTATCTTTTACAGGCAAAGCATCTTGAAAAATAGAATAAACGGATGCTATAGTTTTATAATTTGGTACAAAATTGTTATATACCTTGTTTGAAAGTGTTCTGTTTATTTTGTTTATGAGAGCGCTTTGCTCTTGAAAGAGTCTCTTTTTATCAAGAGAATCGTGCTCTTGTTTTACTTGCACAACAATTTTTTCTGCTGTAGTCTTTTCTATATCTCTGGTTTCATAAATGGACCTGTAAAGATCTAACTCTCTTTTCAAAACAGAATGTCCTGAAAAGTGATCCTTTATAATCGAAACAATTTTGTTTTGCTTATTCTTGTTGTTCTTTACAACAGATTCGGTTAACTCTCTCACAAGAGCTTCATAAACAAATGCCGTGTTTCTTTTCTTGTTATGTTTCAGTCTCATTATTTTTTTCCCTCGCTTTTAAGCTTTCAAAAAGAGCTTGTATCTCTTTTTGTTCTTTGAGTATTTTTCTTTCCTCTACTTTATAATTAGTCTTATCTTCTTGATAAATACTGGTTGCTTTTGCCAAACCTGTAAGATCACTATATCCTGGATATAACTTTCTTGTTGTTCCTGTCTCCGGTGATGCAGCGCGAGTCATATTCTTTTTTCTTGGTCCAGAAGTTTTTCTTCTATCTCCGCCGGCTTTGAGTCCTCGTGGTTCATACCATCCATGAGATTTTTCTGTAGTTGTTCTACCTTTAGAATCTTCTCTTTTCCCAGGAGGCGCTGCTAGTAAGTCACCATCTGCCGGTGGTGCATCAGGGGCTGGTGTGCCGGCATCCGCGGTTGCACCGGGATCAGCACCAGGCAAATCTGCTCCAAGTTCTGGTTCTGCACCGACGGCGCCTGTACCTCCAGGTTCTCCACCTGCGTCTCCAACATCAAGATTGTCTACTCCAGCGTCGAGGCCTGCAGTCATCTCGGCCTGCTCGGCTTCACCAACAGTCTCTAAAGCTGCTTCGAACCTCTTATCATAGAACATCTCTCTTCTATTTCTAATGAATTCATCATCTGACATTCCAAATAGTGTTTTAGCCAGCCACTGCTTAGAAAAGAATCCTTCTGTGGCAGCTCCGACGATGTCAAACCTTGTTTTCCAGTGTTCAAGTTCTTGCATCTCTGCTATCTTCGATGGATTATTTAAGTGACAAGTAAAAGAAACCAAATCTTCTTCTCTGTACCCAAGAGTATAAAGGTGAATGATGCCAATTTTCTCCAATTCGGTAATGATAGATCTTTGCAATCTTTGAACAGTTCTAGCAAATCGGATATCTTTTTGAGCTAAGGTTGTCTTATCTTCTACAGCCTTTTCTCCGTCCGATGAAATATAAGCCGAGGGGATTTTTAAAGCTGAAAAAAGTTTGTCTCTTAAATATTTAACATCATCAATATCTCCTGTGTACTTGCCTCCTGCTACCGATTCAATCTTTGTGCTGCTTTGTCCACGAACAGGAATAAAATAATCTTCTTCTACTGACAGTGGATTATACCTTAAGTCCACTCTTCCTGTACTTGAGTCGACAACCTGATTCCTTTTCATGGTGGTCATGACTTTTTGCATATATTGTTCCACATCCTGTGGGGGTACATTCCCTACGTCTATATAGAAGGCGCGTCGTTCTGGGGATCTGGTAATTCTATAGGCCATCATCGCGTCTTCAATTAATGTTAATTGTCTCCATATTCTTCTCGCTGGTTCTAACACAGAGGTTCCATACGGATTATATTTATCTTGACCCAATACGCGGAAGTGGCCAATTTGCCAGTTTTCAAACGTAAGACCAGCTGAGTTCCACTGATATTGGACATAGTTTGGATTCCCCTTGTCTTCTCCCTCTAGTCTTTCGAGTTCTTGGGTCGGTAAGCCAATAACGGATGTGATGCCTAATTGATCGTCAATGTCTAAGTAAAGAAAGAAGTCTCCATATTTGCACATAGTTCTACACCATGAAAATAAATTATGCTGAATATTTAGAACGTTTGTATATAGTGACTCTAATATTGCTTTTATCTCTTCGTTTTCACAATCAACTTGTAACATGGGAGACAACGAAGAATACGTTGTCATCTCATCTGCATATATATCCAGAGATGAAGCTATCTCTGGTGTATATTCCATTTGATCAAAATCAACATACCTCTCTGTTCTTTGTTGAGAGGCCATATATGCTGATTGTAGATTGTCATATGGATTATATGCTGTCTTTTTAAAATCTTTACCAGAGGCAGAAGTGAACTTATTTGCATACTTATCAAGGTCTATTCTTCTAAGTCTATGGTTGTTTTGTGTCCTGTATTGTGTTAAAGGTCCCGAAAGCAATCTTGTTAACCTTCTAAACAATAAGCTTTGTGGATTTCTTGTATTGTTTTTATTCTTTTTATTTCCAGCCATTTTTTATCCCTTAAACAACCATGGAAAATCGGTTGCAGTTTTATGATGCTTATTCATGGCATCATTCATTTGTAATTTCTCAGTACCTACCATCCCTTTTATTCTAGTATCTAAACTGTTGGTACTTTTTGTTATCGAGCCAATAAACGCTTTAGCGTAGTCAGCATCTCTTTGGTTTGCGGCAAGTGCAGTATCTCTTACCCAGCAAGCTACAGCGCATGCCATTATCAAGTCATCATTATAAGACCTCATGGACTCAGCCCTACCATTATTCCAAACAAAAGTTTTCATTTCAGACATTAGTCTAGAAGAATATATCTTAATTAGATTGTTTCTAATGAATTCTTCCATCTTAGCGACGATTAGCGGTCTTGTCTTTGATGTTGTAGAAAATCCAGCTACGGCATTTGACATTTGGTCTGCCTGATATTCTTCTACAAATTCATGTGTTGATTTAATGGAATGGTATAGATTAGGGTATCTCATTTCCTTTAGTTTGTCAAGTACAGCAAACCCAACAGAGTTGTTTTCTACCACCAGCAGGCCGTTGCCATACTCCTGGCCGACGTCAAACAAGACTCTAGAAAACACGTCGGGTGTTACCTTGCCTTGATACTCTGCGACTATCTCCATAGTTTCTAGCTTAATCACATGGCAAACTGAATAATCTTTGCCGTCGCCTCGTGCAACATCTGCAGATATCAAATAGGTATTTTCTTGCTTTCTTTCTTCCCATATCCACAAGTTTCTATCGAACCCAGTCCTATACTTAGGATCCTTAACCATATTATAGTAAATCTCTAAATCTTCTGCTGCAAACACAGTTTCGCCTGACATGTTAAAGTTACATTCAAGCTCTTGTGCGATTTCTCTCCTAGACATATTTCTGGTTTCCCTCTCAAACCATTCCTGGTCTCGATCGGGATGAACATTCCACGGTAACTTTGTTGGGAAAAAGTCGTTTGCTTTGTTTTCCGATTCTGAATATATCTTGTGAAACCAGTTCCCAACACCGTTAGGAGTTGATAGTGCAATACATCGACCACCGGTTGATAGTGTAGGGTAAAGACCCATCCAAAGATCATCTAATCCTTCGACATGTGCTGCCTCATCTATGACCAACAAAGACAAAGCTTCTGAACGACCTGCGTCTCCAGATGTTGATGATGCTTTTATTTGAGAGCCATTTGATAATACAAAAGATGTTCTATTATCTATGTCTACTGTTGATATTCGCAACCAATCTGGTAGATTTTTTATAATTGCTTTTACTTTCTTTACTAAATTTGCTGCTGTGTTAAACTTAGTTGCTATTACTAAAACATTCTTTTCTCTGTGGAACATCATCATCCATGCAACATATGCTGCGGTAATAGTTGAGATACCCAACTGTCTAGCTTTTAATATCACATTAAAACGATGGTCTTCAAAGTCTTCTAATAACTGCTTCTGGAATGGGTAAAGATGAAAAGGTATCAACCCTTTCATCGGGTGTGTAATTTTTGCATATGTGTGAATAAAATATTCAGGCTTTTTGCCGCACCGGACAATTTCCTTCATTATTTCTTGCTTGGTAAGTTTTATTGGCATATGCCCTCTTACGACTTCAAGCCGCCAAGTTTTGTAAAGTTCTCAAATTCCGGATCGATTTCTTTTTCTGGCTCTGTAGGTAGGCCTCCAATCTTATAGCACTTGTGAACCTTTACGCTTGTACGAATACGAGATAAGTATTCAACGAGAACATCTACTTCACTTGGGTCTGATAAGGTTAAACCTGTTTTCTTAATCTTCTTATATTCTTTTTGAATAAAAGATTTAACCTTCTCAACCATAGATTCCATTTCTCCTTCAAAATTATTGGAGTGGACTTCTTTAAGCGGAATTTCTGCGTGATATTTGATGTGAAGCCTATTTCCTGAAACATGTGCTCCGAAGCCGTCCATAATACGGTGGTCAACCAAAGGGTTCCCCTCCTCCCTTCTCAAGCCAATCTTTATTGGCTCACCGGACTCGTCTAGTGCTCCGTCATAAGTGTTTGATAGTACCTGTGAGATACAGTCGATAATTTCTAAAGTTGTTGCCATTGTTTAAAATCCTCTGCAATAAATAGTTTGCTAATAATAAATAGTTAGTTGTTTGGTCTCCAGCCCGATTTCCAACGTTCCTCTCGATCTTCAACATGTTGAATATAACATTTAAAACAACATTCGAACTTTGTCATATAAAGATCGTCTTGCCGCGAAAAAGAATACGAATTGCAAACTGGACACTTCCTATCAATCGAATGTTTTATTTTTCTTTTTCTTATTACAAAGTCTCCTACTTCTTCAGTTTCCTTTTTGACCTTTGAAGTTTTATAGAAAGTTTTGAGGTCTTTCAGATATTTTTCCTCTTTTTCTTTGCTCCAGTTTCCTTTAGGGTTTTGAATCGCTTCATCACCGTACTTCTCTTTTATTGCTTTTTCTATTTTAGCTATTTGGTTTAAATCTTTTTCTTTCATAACGTTACCAGAAAAATCGTCAGTGCTCCAACAATGATACCAATAGAGGCTGGCGCTATCCATCCAAACTTCTGCTCGTGTATTAGAGCGTTTTCTATCTTTAGGTTTTCAACCTTTAGTGCTTCAATCGTATGTTGTCTTGTTTGTACTTCATATTGCATTTCTGCTTTCAGCTTTCCCAATTCTAAATCATAAGCTGCACCTAATTCTTCAGCTTGACGCTGCAACTTTATCCTACACCTAGCTTCTTGGCCTTCACGTTGTGCTAAGATGTGCGCCATGGCCTCTGAATCAAAGCACCACCCGGACCAAGGCATTATTTGACCTTTACCAAGTTGTGCATACTTACCGGGTTGTGCTAGGGCTGTAGTGCTAAAACTAAGAATCAGAAGTAAAACCAAACAGGTTTTCAATCTTTTTGTTGATTTCATCAGGCTGTTCCTTTGCTTGTTTGACAATTTGTTTCACTTTCTCTTTCTGCTTTTTAGAAAGCTCTTCTTCTTTTTTATTATACTTCTCTTCTATTTTAGCAAGAGTCTCTCGATATTTTAAGTGAAGTTCTTCTCTTTTTTGTACTTCAACCTTGTGCTGTTCTTTCAGGGACTTAATCTGAGATTCGTAAGATTCCTTATTTGCGTTCATTGCATCGATTGCTCCTTGTGAATTTTTTTTCGATATGAACCAGACAAAAACCGACCAAACGACTAATGAAGTTGCTTTCCAGTTCTTTTTTATCCAGAGCCAAGCAATCCTAAGCTGAATCATTGTTTTCCATGCTTCCACTGCAGCGCGAGGTCGACTAATGCCTGAGATCCAATGTAGGCCAAAGTAACTGCTACCCAGTCTGAACTTGTTACTGTCCCATATGCACAAAGACCTGTTGCTGTTAACCATGCAAGAAACTTGCGTGAAATAAATCTCTCTGTGTATTTGTCTGCGAATGCTTTTATTGCTGTCACCATAAATCCTCCTATATGTTTACATGTGCATATCCGTTTCTTTTCTCGATATTTATCTGCATATCTACACAGTCTTTCAAACTATCCAAATGCGAGATAAGAAGAACAGTCTTGAAATAGCCCTTTACCATATCCAAGATACGGACGAAACCTTCCATATTTTCTTCATCGAGAGCAGTTCCCGGCTCATCAAGTATAAATAGGTCGGACTTTGGTAAACTGGACACAGTTAAGAATGCAAGACGGATGGCCATGCTAGCAATTGTCTTTTCTGCTCCGGATCCCATCTCTAATGGACGAGGGTCGTGACTAGGGTGTTTTATAAAAATATCTAACTTGTCCTCGTTATTAGATATAAAGACTTCAAACTCTACGATATTGGTTAGTATCTTAGAGATTTCTTGATTTATATAAGGCAATCTTTCTTTAATGATTTCGTAAGAAACACCATTAGGGTGACAACAGACCATGAAAAGGTGATAGGCTGCAAAATCTTTTTCTAACTCTCGAAATTCTTGCTGTTGCTCTTGAGTATGTGATAGCTTCTGCTCAGAAGAGCCATGTCTCTTGTGTAGTTGCATAATTTTTTGTTCACACAAATTCACCTCTTGTTCTTTATCTTCAGACTGTTTTTCTAATTTTTCCTTGTCTGATATTAATTGTTTTAAGTTTTCAATTGCTTCTTTATTTTCTTCATATTCTGTTGCTTTGCTTTTTAAATCGTCAAGTTCTACTTGTTCTTTGAATAGCATGCTGTCTGCGCGTTCGATAATTAAATTGCTAGTCGTTATTGAGTTTGCAAGGTTGTCCCTTTTCTGAATTAGTGCCTGATATTGCTCTATGTATTTGTCCACCTTTGTCATCTCTTCGTGAGAGATCTCCTCTCCAATAGTATTAATTTTTTGCACAACTGAAGATATTTCTTCTGTTTTTGATTCAATAGTTTCCCCAATAAGTGGATGACAACTTGTGCAGACTTTATCCTGTTCCGTCACCAGTAAACTCTTTTGTGTGGATAGGTTTTCTAAAAGTAAAATTAAACTATTTAATTCGTCGTTAACTTTTGTAAAAGACTTTTTCTTTTTCTTATATTTTTCAATTTCAAAATCTTTTAAGAAGTTTTCAATTTTTTCATACTTAGCTTTATTTTCTTCGATGTTTTTTTGTGCATCCGTTTTCTTAGCGTTTATCTGCAAGATGGTTTTTTCTTTTTGTGTTATCATATTTGCCGTCATGACAGGGTCGATAATTTCTGCGGGGACAGAAGATATCTTATCTTCCAAGAGACTAACCTCTTGTTTCAACTCTGCCATTTCTTCTTTGATAGAGATGCAGATTGCTTTATTTTTCTCAATCGCAAGTTCACTTTTAATAATCTCTGCCTTAATATCTTTAATACTTGCATCAAAGTCAATACCCTCTAGTCGCCTTAAAGCCGCTTTTATGTCAGCAGAAGCTTCTTTTGCCATCTTAAACTTCTTGTCAAAGATTTGTAAATCTAAAAACTTAGCCAGAAATTCTTTTCTTTTTGTCGAACCCTCATTGATAAATGATAGCGAATCTAACTGAGAAGCCATAGAGGTTGCTAAAAAATCTGGTAGTGTTCCAAAGTACTTTCTCACGTTCTTATCAGTATCTTGTCTTGAGGTCCCATTTAAGCCTGTGTGATTACCAATAGAATCTTGTGAATAGAATTCCAAGTCTGTTGTTGCTTCTTGCGTCTCAACGCCTTTTAGTCGCTTTGTGTACTTGTTTGACTTACGTTCAATAATATAATCTGTTCCGTCAACTTTAACTGTTGCTGTTGCGACACACTCATCTTTGTTTTGGTTAATGATGTTTAGATTTTTGCGAATAGACTTAGAAGTTGAATTATACATAGAGTAAAGTAAAGTGTCTACGATAGAAGACTTACCTGAATAATTCTTTCCGAAAATACCTACGATACCCTCTAGCTTTGTAAAATCAATCGAGTTGCCTTCTGCGTAGTTAAATAAATTATCCCACTCTAAACTTTGAAGCGACCAGTTAACATTTCTCATAACATCTTCGTTTTCTTCAATTTGCTTATTAAATTGTTTATTTAACTCGTAGACTTTCTCAAGTACCTCTTCGGTTGCTTCATATTCTTTTAGGTATTCAGCCATCAAAGCTTCCTGAGTTTTCAAATCTCGGAGGTCCTGCTTTTGTAAACCTTCAGGCGCTGCAACTTTTATTTGTTTTCCAGCAGCTCTATTAAGATAAGTTACTGACTCAGGATTGTACTTGAATTTTGCAATGTCGACTGCTTTACGAACCTTATCTAAGGATACGTTACTTTCGGATACAATACGAAGCCTAGCTCCCTCTGGAGGTTTTGACCTTGGCAAGTTTCCCTTCTCACTTAATGTAAGCGTAACGAAAGGCTTTGGATTGTCAAAAGTAATAAGTTTGGTAGTGAATTCGTCTTTGCTTTCAATATCCCAAAGCAAATAACCCTTATCTAAAGTTTCTCCAAAATTCTGCTGAACTGTTGACCCTGCATACCAAATTCGGCCTTCTTTATCTAGCTGTTGGGTTTTGTGAATATCTCCAAGAAAACCAAAGTCAAATTCCTCAAAGATCTCGATACTATGGTCTCCACCCAGTGTCCAGTTACTATCTGTCTTTGATTTATCGATCGCTCCGTGATACAAAGCAATATTGATAGCGTCGTAATCAGATGGTTCTACCCAATTCTCCTCATCAAACACAGATAAAACGTTCAGGCAAAATTTATCATCGATTTTAGTCTCGCCGGCATTCTTGAGCAGAATAAGATTAGGGTCGTTGATAGCTTTTGCAATAGGTGATAAAGCGTCCTGCCTAGAACCGTTTCGTAGATTGCCATCATGGTTGCCCAAAATAATATAAGTTGGTGCAATGGCAGCCAAGTTCTCGAAGAAGTCCCTGCACATGTCCACAAACTCTGGTGAGATCTGTGTCTTGGTGTGAGCAATATCTCCACAGTGGATAATGTAATCCACTTTTTCTTCTTTTAATGATTTATATAATTGTTTGAACACTTCTTTGTATTCGAAGTGATATTTTAGATTTCGGATGTGGGTATCCGCAATATGAGCAAATCTCATTTATTCTCCGTAAATGGTTATAGTATCTTTATTGTAACAA